>Ga0307509_10000221_pt1 | contig 91603 bp, 80 predicted proteins | sample 10_EM_MG_FD_202245 | JGI IMG/M metagenome (GOLD analysis project Ga0307509, IMG submission 202245) | Populus trichocarpa ectomycorrhiza microbial communities from riparian zone in the Pacific Northwest, United States - 10_EM | ecosystem: Host-associated > Plants > Roots > Unclassified | place...
GCGAAGACTTGAACAAAGGAGATGAAGAGTTTTTCTGTACGGGAGATTTGTGTATATAGAACGCTGCTGGCAGCACAGAAAGAATAAGGACCGCAAGACTCTCTACTCTCATATCCTAATCATTATACATATCCCTCCAATTCTTCTGCGCCTCATCCATGCCGTCTTCTGCCTCACCCTCACCGTCTGCATCCGATTCTTGCAGGTCAAGCCTATCAATGGGCCCTTGATCGGCGGGGGCGAGCTTTATCCGCGAGCTGAAAAAAGAGGCGTTTGTGGTAGTAGGTTCTGCCGTTAAGATCGGCATTAAATCTCTCAAAGTCCCGAGGAGTTGCGCTTCGAGTCCACCGTACTAGTTCATTAAACTCAGCCTGCATCTTCCACTCCCCACCTCCATTCGCAATCCGTGTTGCTCGACAATTCATCACCTCTTCCATATGAGGGAATACTATTAGTACCTTCTGTTAGCAATAGTACCAGCGTAGGGAGACAAATAAATCAAGCGACATACCAAGAAGACCCTTCGTTTCTTGCAAATTGAAGCCATACAACCTGCGAAATGTGGTCGGATAGTTTATCAGCCCACTCTCCAGCAGGAAGATATCAGTGATGATATCCCCTTCGTGTGCTGCCTTGTTTCCCGTTTCGATTGCGTCAATGTTCCCTATCCCGCGGGCCGAAGCCACACTCTTCAAAAATGTCGCAAAAAATCTCTCACGGATAGCAATCGCCGTGCCCTTGAGGGGACGGAGGATAGCGACCTGATCCTCCATTAGCCTCCTATTACCCACACCAAAAGCAAAGCAAGAGCGGAAATGAACGCAACTAACATTGGTTTGATCGCGGGATCACGACCAATCTGGGCGAATGCCCCACCAGCAAACGCACCACCAGTAGCAGAAACTCCAGCGACGAGGGCCTGGTCGATACGCCTTAAGGCTCCTCCCACAGCGAATCCAAACGGAACGAATGCAGCGGCCATGCTTCGTGAGGATATAGCTAGTAAGCTAGTTAGCGGAAGGTCTAGTTTGCCCACAAAGAGTGCAATTCAGTGCACGAATCAATTAACCGAGACATAAAATGAAGTGTGACTCCAGTAACAACCCCTTGTAGCCTTTTTTACGATAACGGTTCAACCAGCGATCGAGCCAGGAGTTTCCTTAGGGCACGCCAATAGTCTGGAGAACCTATTATACGTGGCTCATTGTTCGCAGCCATTTACTGGTAGGCAGTGCTCTATAATATCTCCGAGGGAAATAACAGAGTACAGAGAGACGCCTAGAAACACCAGTATGATACACCAGATCCAGCCTTTCATTTCCTCTCGGAGGATCCCCCCTTCTACAAAAGTTTCCAAAACACCTAATTTCCGTTGGCTGCTTCCAGGGAGGAGAGTACTTGTTTGCGGCCACCCTCCTCTTTTCCCATAATCATAACAACCTTCGAACAAGCCAAGCCGCTCTACTGGGAACTGGCTCGAGTGACCCTCAGTGATTCCTCCCAATTTTGATATTCCCCCCAATTACTGATCATAAACCTCATTCTCCCCCTGTTCACTGCCTAAAAAACATCTCAGTATCACCAACTCAATCCGAAAAGTCAATTACAGACTAATAGGCCCACCCTATCATCCAATCCATCCTACAAAATTCACAGCCCCATCGTGGCCCAAGACAAGTTTAAGCGGCAAAACCACCCTGGGGAAAAAATCAGGTCCAGAGATATCCAACACAAAACCACCCTGGGGAAAAAATCAGGTCCAGAGATATCCAACACAAATACTGCTGTCGTGTGCCGCGGCGACAAAGAAGCGCTGAGATCGCGACCGATCAGCCTTGATTCCTTGCTTTTGCTCAAAGGAGATTTCCGCTATCCCTTGGGCTGTGTGAGAGAGCACAGTTCGTTGCCAGGAAGTCCAAGCCGAATCCTGAATGGATTTGGTTTTGCGATTCGCCGAAAACCCAAAGGATTTCAAAGTGCTGAGTTAGTTAGCCACTGAAAAGATAGGCCTTGCTATGACACCAACATTGAATAGTTAGTTTCGGTTTTGTGCGACCAGCATGGACCCTACTACCTCACACAGCCCAAGGGATTACGAGCACAGCACAGCAGGCTGTCAAAGCTCAAAAAATAAGCTCATTTTGGCGAGTCCGAACGCGCAATAGCGCCTGCGATACTGCCTCTTGTGCTTGGGCACTCGAGTACCGTATTATTCAGTCTTCACCACACCCACGGTGAAATTGGGCGGGTGGCGAACAGGGCGCATAAGGGGAGCAAAAGGAGAGATCGTCAAAGTAGGGTAATAAAAAACTATTTGTACCGTACAGTCGCTGATCCTTATTCGTCACTACATACCGGCACACCCCAGTTTCATTATAGGTTAGGTTAAGACTGAGTGGTGCCGGGCACCTAAAATCAACCTGGGTAATTCATTCTGCTTACATAATAAGCATAAAATAGCGGGCTTGGCAAAGTTAAAGTTAATTTCCAAAATGACCATCCATATCCATATGTATTCGATATTTTACTATCTCCACCGATATCACTCTGATTGAAAATCAGAAAACATACAATTAGAGAGGAGTGTCTTCTGAGCACCTCTATAAAGCCACATCTCCCCAAAGACGTGGTTGCGGTTAAAAGCTTTTGAAAACCATTCTTGTGTTGGCTTTTAGTTGATTTCAAGTGCCCGACACCATACCGGCAGCCTTTCTTACTGCAAACGGTAAACAAATAGGAAAGGGTAATTGAGCAGAGACTCCCCGAAGAGAAACATCGCCCTACGAAAAGAGATACCGGTAATACGGTGCCACACTAACTACTAAGCTCAACCCTCCAACGGGGGGGGGCACAGCGAAAATGGGCCAATGACGAGCAAGAAATCAGTAACCTGCAATGTTTTGGCAATTTGCCTTTTGCTCCCTTTTCTGCCTGTCAAATACTCTTGTTCTTCGCTTTCTCACTCCAGTCGCGCCCCTATTGGAGGCTACCGCAGACAAGTTTTAGAGTCACTCTTGTCACCCCTACCATAGGAGGAACAGACTTGAAAAAAGCATGTTGCTGAATGCTGGGGCAGTGGGTGACTGGTCTAATCGAAGGATCCTGCGTGAGGGTTCTACTACTGCGGTTGACTGGCTCCAGAACAATGCTGCCGAAGACTTTAGTTCTGCACACTTTGATCCAATATTCGTCAACATCCTCACCTCATTAAGTTAATGTCTGTGGTTGCCAGGTATGTAGTAAAAGTCATTAGAATTAAGCTCTCTCTTACTCTTTTTTTGAACCTTCTATTACTCAATAGCTACTGGCAAACCGCAAGTCAATATTGTTGCTAACTATGTCGAATGCGGCCTCATCTGGCCCCCCCACTTCTCTCAATGGGAATCGCATTAGATATCTATTTTCTCCCTCCTGTCTTCCAACCATTCTAGTCTCTACATGCTCAATAATGGGTTGTTCAGTGGGGGAGTTGGTGGGTGTACATTGAGGGGCAGGGTACGGTGGAGGTGCTGGATTTTTTTCAATAGCTGCTTTGATCATGAGGCAGGTGTCGTGAGGGAGATTGGATGCTGGGAGGCTGGCTGGGAGGAAAGGGTGCGGAGGATTGTTCCGGTGAGTCATGCGGAGAAGAGAGATGGAGTGGTGGTGCGTTTGTCTTGTTATTGTAACGCTGTGTAGCGTAGCCCTAATGGGCGTGTTTTAGATTCGTTTCGTGGAGTTGGATGAGCCCGTTGAGAAGGGAGTTAAGGGCCCTATGAGTGGGAAGAGCGCGGCGCTACCTTGACGGAGGTCTATCAAGAGGTTTATTCTCATCTGAAGCTTTGATTGGGGTGCAAGCATAGAGCGATTCTTCTTTCGTAAAGAGATATTATACAAGTACCAAGTCCTGCCATGTGCTGTTTTTCCCTAATGCGTCTTGCCCCCGCTAGTGTCCTGCGGGCCGTAGGCTAGTTATCAGTTCTCGACTATTGCTAATCTACCATTATCGAGGGTTTCCATTTTTTCCTCTTTCCTCTTTAATCTCGATTTAACGCTATGGTTGGGAATCTATATAGTATATCAAGGGGCCCGATGAATTCCTTCGAAGCATTTTTTTTATTATGATACCTAGAAAACTCCAAGCTTCTAGTAAAATATGTCATGACTCAGAAAATTCATTCGATCAAGTATCTAGGGAATTCGAGTCTCGATCTCCGAGCAGCTAAGTCTCCGCCCGACCGCATATGCCTCCCTTTGTTCGCACTTCTACTATGGGGCAAGGGCTATGATCATATTATACCTAAACTGTACGGATTACGCGCCCTCGGGAGTGTTGATGGGAATGTTCCAGTGCAGTATGCTAGTAGGGCTGTCAGCATTTGAATCATTGCCGGAGAGCGCACTAATCTTCGATACAAAATAGCTTGGCCACCGTTGGTAATTGTGGTGTGAAGCCTACCACAACAGAGAGGCCTAGTAGAGAATAGAGTGTGTGTGAGAGTGGTTTTGTTTAGATCATAAAATGTCATTCGTATTGGGCGACAAGAAAGGAGAGGGGTTGATACTAAAAGTTATTTCAGTCTCGGATTAATCAGAATTCTGGCTAGGGGTGATAAATCCTCTTTTCCTCTCTATTCGAAACTTCGTTCGCCCTTATCCACGTTCGATCCTGAGCAGATTTCGGAGTGCGGGTAAGAGAGTGGGCGGACACTATACTAAGCAAGAGGCTTAAGTCCAGCCCGCTCCTTATCGTCGATCACTATTTTAGTAGTTACTACGGTATAGATAATAGGGTTCTTTTACCAGAAGCTAATATTTCTCGAGTGAGATTTCCGCCAAATATAAGACCAAGGGCCAAGAAACGTTTTAATATAACAAGAGAGGAAAGAACCTCGGAAGGGCGCGGTAAAGGCTCACTAGGCGAAAATTGGGCAAAGTGGCTGGGGGGATGTAGAGCAAATGGTTAGGAAAACCTAAGAGCAAGTCCGGCTGGGGAATGGCCAATCATATGTAGAGCGAGTGACTGTATATGTATAAGTCCGTGATGCGTCACGCGTGACAAGACTTAATCACGCGTAGTTTATTGGACAAATAAATAATTGCGTTACCACACGGTTTACTGTATGTATCATACTTCGTGCAAGTTCATGATAAAAGAAAAGCACATAAAAAATGCCTACGAGTAATATGGCTCCTATGACCCTATGTCCAACCTCTTGGAACCTGATGGGAAGAGCATAACATAGATGCCCATGACTGATAATACTCCCTATTTATTTATTTTACTTATTTATTCACTTCTTCCAAACCCCATTACGAATTGATCAAGAAGACTAACGGCCCACCACGTTAGTAGTATGAGTTTATCCCCTCTACCGGAGACTATTGGCTGATATTCTTAGTTCTGGGACGTATGGAGGGTTTGAAACCAAACCCATGAACTAAGCTTTGCTTAATTTAAATGCTTTTATATACGCCCCAGCGCCCCCTTTGTGAGTTTAAGGGCCTGGTATCGGCAACCGGACACAGTTTTCCCATACGTCTTCAACGCACTAAAAATGCATTAGTAACCTACCGAGTGACCTACCATGATACACTCTGCAGACACCCTGCAATTTCCCCAATACCCCCACGGGAATTACGCCTCAAATGCCGTGCATATTCTATTTATATTCTGGAAGGCAAATGTCCAATTATTATACTCAGTTTTCCCAACAAAACCACCACCGAACAGACTCCAAAAATATATGTTACATATCACTACTACCCACTTGCCCCTGGCAATCAAAATCCACAATCTCGTTAGAAGGTTCTACGAATGGGTGGGCTTTCTCCTCAATTTATTGAAATTGTTCTCGGTAGTATTTTGGACGAGCCCTGCCCTGCAACTTGATGGTGCTCTTGACGTAGTATCATAAATGGAATTAGTTTGGGAAGATGTTTAGCAGATCAAATGTAAATTATTCTAGCGATCATTAATCCCGGTAGGTCAAAGCCAATAATAGACATACAATAAAGAAACACACAATTTCTCGGAAGCTCCTATTACAAATTCCGGGTCGTTAAGCTCCTCCCGAGGTTATAATAATATATTACTAAGTAATTTGCGGCAAGCTCTAGAGATAAAGACCTATTATAGAATCAGACACCGCTGCTTAGGGCGTACCCCCAGATTCTATCACATGACATTAGGGCACCTGGGAGAGAAAGTAGGCTCCGCATGCAGAAAACCTTTTGATGGGGAGATCCGGCCCCTGGTTTTGTGCACCGTTACAAGTCACCTGGCAAGCTTTGCACCAAGAGAGAGGAAGCCTCGGAAGCGACGCTTCGGTAATTTAGTGTCACCTATCCTCACTACTACACTAGACGTACTGCCTCTCTAGAGATGACGGATACAGCTAACTTCATGCCCCAGTCCAACCCCTTCACACCAATTCTCTCCTCCATGGGAAGGAAATCCCCGTCCCAACAAAACAGTCAGATCGCCAGGCTATTAACAAAAGATGTTTGATGCGTTGTCCATGATACGTGGCCCAAGCTACACACATTCCTAGCGAGTCAGAGGAGTTCTCTCTGTTATAGTCAAACAATTATAGGTAACAAACCCAAGGAATCCTACCCCCCTAGTCGCTCTAGCACCTCCTCATTGTCATAACAAGGATTCATGGCTCTAGGAGGTTTACCGCAAATTCCCAAGCGAAGGACCCCGCTACTCTGTTGGACGAGATACGTCAACCACCATTACAGTCACTGTAACGGCAACCAAATCACCTGATATTCGTTTTCCTTTTGGTGGCTTACTGACGTATCAAGGAGGGTCCGGTAACGGAACTTCAAATAAACACGGGCGCTTATTGGCTGCATGTGTGGGCTTCATAGTTAGTCACTCGGCTGAAAAAAGTAATTTGAGGCTGAACACAGGGGCTGCGAAAAAGGTAGTTGCTCGTACGAGTACCAACCAGCCGCACACTAACCCAGGAACAACGCATAAATTCTCCGATAACATTTTTTCACGCTCAGGGGAGTGCGAGGTGATTCAACTTTGAGAATGTTTTCAGAAACACCGATTATAACGGCCCCCTCTGGCGATCTTATTTCGGTTAGTTATCCCCGCGGCCAGGCCACATACAGATCGAATCACGCCCCCTACGACAGCACCGGTACTCGAGTAAAAGTGAAGCTGAAAACCCCATCGTTACACAATTGATGGCCTTGCTTTGAGCCGAGCCTCGTTTTTATTTTTCGGGGGACCAACCGATAAGTTTTCAATGTCTAACAGCCTGTCACTTTACCATCACCTTTTTCCAAGAAGTGTCAGTTGGTGCATTTTTCGTGGGTGGCATCTGAGTTCTTCGTTTTCTACTCGTCGGGGGAGGGCTCGCTTAATTACTAGTACTCGTACTTCCTGCGCTGCCTGCAGGTCATACATAGCCGAAAAACCGAAAAACCAAACGAAAACCAAAACGCGAGTGCAGCGGGAATGGCTCTGCGCAGAACTGGTGAATGGTCCAGCTGAAGAGGGTCGTTGAAAAAAGGGGTTCAGGTGCATATGCAGGAGGAGAAAAAGTGCGTCAATATCGTTTAGCGTATATACGAGGTTTCCTGTGTTCGTCAAGGGAAACTGGAAAAAAATGTTTTATTATCGTGCAAAACTAGTACCATACCTGTATGATGGGCAAGTTAGGTGCCTCACGCTGCAATTGACGATGTGCCCTACATCATCCATAGTCACTCGGGATCAAAAATAACCGGAAATTGCAAGGGCTTGTTTCAGGGTTTAGACATGGATGGAGGTGAATCACATAGCTGGCGGCATTCATCGGGTGTTACAGTATTCTTCTCCAGAATGGAGTTTTGAATTTTCCGAAAAAGCATGCAAATTCGATGGAATCTACCACCTTTGTCAGTTGGCCTTAAGGCCCTTTGCCACGTACCGTACTTTACGCACTCACGCACTCCCTGATCAGTGGGGGTACCTTTGTCCCGTCACCTCACCGAGGTCAGTACAAACATTTCCGAAATCCCAATAGCCAGCCTCTTTCCCAACAAGGCTCTCCGCGCAATTTCCCTCCTCAGAACGGGAGGACAAAGCCCTGCGAGCAGGACGTCGTCTCTCTCGCCAAAAGTAACAATTCAGCGTCCCACTGTTAATCCCCAGGGATTCGGGGGTTGATGCATCCTGCCTAACCGTTTTGCAGCGACATCCTGCCACCGCGCTCGAGGATGATGGCTGGGAGAAACTAGAATGTCATCGATGATAAGGGTCGATCGGTAGAATGCCATCGCATACCATCGATACAAACTTTTGCCCACCCACACCAAGACACATCCACCGTTGAAAACATGCTCTTTTGTGCCCTCTTTAGACAAGTTACCGAATGGTGAGGGGGAAAAAATTTAAAAAATACCACTTTCTGAAGAAAAGAAAACACCCAATTAAGCGAGGCGTAACTGCCTAGCACCCAGCAGCCTTTGCTCAGTAAAAGGTATTCTCCTCTTTGTTATATTTTTGCGTGCACAAGTATGCTAAAAGCGATAAAAACTAGTGGACCAAGGCATAACCTCATTAACATTGCCCCCGTATCAAAAATATTGTAACTCCTGAGATATTCATAACATTGACTTCAATAATTGAGCTAAAAACGCAGAAAAAAACTACAAAAATAAGAGGAATGTCCGAAATTATTTATCTATTTTTGTATGTATCCCCTCTACAGTTTTCCTCGCTATTATTTGCTTGTTCCGGCGTTGTGAGGACCATGTCAGGGTGTGGGTGAGGGCAAAATTTGTATGGATGCCCTGCTATGGTATTCTACCTCTTGACTCCTGCTAGCGATAGCATTTCAATGGCCCCCCCGATGATTGCTGGGCCATTCGGTTATCGAGAGTTACTGTGACCGAAGGAAAAAACGGTCGTGAGTGTGGGTGTTGACATTCCCTAGTTCACTATCATAATCTTACAGGCTTCTTCCTTAGCAGAAGCTGTCATACTTGATTGCTGGTCCCTGTTATGGGACCGTTGGTGCACCACCCCTCGCACGGACGATGCCCGAGCCTAGCTTTGCACGAGTAGGGCAACAGAGTGTCGTCGGACTGGTTTGACTGGAGCTAGTGATTGAGCTGAGGAGGCGATTCCATCTGCCACTCTGTGTGCGAGGCTGTTGTAGAACCGTTACCTCACAGAAGCACATTTTATTGTGACACCATAACCCACTGAGCAAGAGAGGGAGCAATCTGTTAATCTAATTTACGGACACCCCGCCACAGAGACCGAGCCCTCAGCCAGCTGCCTGCTCCTCCCAAGGTCATAGGAAGTCAAGTTCGCCTCGCTGGATTCAGTGCTCGAGCGGGGCTAGGATCTCAGTTTTAGTTCGGGTTAAACGTACTCGGGGGTGTAGGTGGGTGATCGGACGGACAGGGGTGAAAAAATGTATGTATCAGCATACATTTTTTCACCCCTGTCCGTCCGATCACCCACCTACACCCCCGAGTACTTGTACAGATGCTTGAAGATTCCGCACCGGATGAGGACTGCTTTGAGGGGAGTGAGAAGAGCACGGTACCATTGTGCTCGGACACTCTATGTCATTCCAAATTACAACTGACTCAATACGACATGGTTCTGAGGCACAGTACAGCACCATAGAAGCCGTGCGAGTCCTACTCCCACATCGAAGCATGAGGGTTCGTGAGAAAGAGTTCATACTAATCAGAAACAATCTACTGACGACACACATTCGCAATACTGATCGGTATTAATTAGGGCAAACCGGTACTCGGCTATGAAGGTTAGTGATTGAATGGACAGGGGCTCGCGATGCCAAAGATTTTTTTAACCAATCTTAGCATTATACTTGTACCTACCAAATTAAATCATTTTTTTCCCCTGACGGTCATGGGGAGGGGGACCTCAAATCCCTGTCCATCCCATCACTAACTTCCACCCCCGAGTATATTATCATATTGAATCAACTATGAAAATCACAACTGCACTGCCGTCTTGACCGTATCCACCACGAAGGTAGGGCGGGTAACGAACAGGGCTATTTGGTGGGCAAAGAGCGATTCAGTTAATGCAGGGTGACAAAAATTTACCTGTTATTGAGCCTCCGGTGAAAACTGTACCGTATCCATTCGGAGGAATGCTGATATGGTAAGTGCACTATGGTTGAACTATCCATACCGTCACTGAACAGTGCAAGCACGGGCCAGTAACCACATATACCGGTATTTATCACCGATTGCAAAATAATTACGGCACTCTTACCTCTCCTTGCCTATTGCAATCAGCAGACGCTATCACTACCCCTCCCCCGGCCAGGTAGCACTGTACGAGGGGTGACCTCAGACCCTTCTGTTATCCAATGAAGTTGCGAATTAGACATTTGAAGGGAGTATGGTGCTCGAATACAGTACGCACTGGGCAAAAGAGTGCACTTTCCGTTTGAACGGATCAACAGGCCTGGCCAATCGAGAAGAGCGGAACTCTTTGGAAGTCAAGGCGATTGCCAGGAATCACTCAAGCTAGGTAAGTTCCCGCCCCATGTTGGACAGGACGTTTTGCTAGAAAAGTATGAGAGGTGACACAGGTCCTACCAGAGCCTACAGCACCAGTAGAGTTGAGCACCGGGGCGAGAAAAAAAGGCCCGTCGGGCAGCCCCCACCGTAACCTCGACCAGCTAGTACTCGAGTACTGCACTGTACTGCACCGTACCGAGCAGACATTAACATGTGAGATCGGCGACATTGCACTGTACCGTATTTCTTACAGGTGCCCTTTCTGTCTTTCTTTCTTTCTTTTTTTCTTTCTCGCTCTGCGCCATCTACTTGTCACAGGCAAGAAGTACCCGAACATTTACAAGTATATTCTCCTCACTTTTTACTTTTTTTTCCTCCTTCCCTGCCTCCCTGACCAGTAAGACATCGGAACCTCCTGCTACCCCTGTCACTGCTTTGAGTTGATATTAGTAATTTCTGTCAGGACCAAAATTTGGCAGATGTTAAGGCTTCAGACCATAACTCACTTATGCCGATAACCACTAAGGGACACTAAGGATGGTATATGCCGGTAGAGGCACAAACTCTCAGAAACTAGGAAGGACGGCACGAAACTTTCGATGCTTTGTCGGCCCAAGGGACAGTGGGACCCTCTGGTTCGCCTTCTTTCTCTTGGTACTCATAACGTACGAGTACAGCACATTGTGCTAATACTATATCGTACCCGGGAGTGAACAAAAATGTCGGGTGCACTTCCCGAACTGGCAGGGTAAAATTGTCCCGGAAGGTACCGGTATGCCGCTGCGGCTGGTTATGGGGGATCATAGATACATCTGCACTTCGCCATAATAAACGCCAAGAGTTAAGGGTTTTTGGGGATTTTTCGTTCGATAGCGAGGTTTTGGAAGAAATTCCTTATGGTGAAGTCCGTTGGTATGGGTCAGGGGTGTAAATTTCCAGAAGGTTCATCCGTAATAGCGAGGCACCCGCACAAAGAGCTCAATTATAACGAGGCGGGACCGTACGATACAGGAAAGTATCATACTCGACGCGGACTAAGGGCTGGGCTGGCAACGGCAAACCAAACGACGGAGTACGGGCTACAAAACCTTTCTACTGATTGGCGCTCCTGGTCCTCTGCTACCGGGAGCCTCTTTGCAATTTCTTTGGCATCTTCGGAGCCGGCTTTTGCACTACTGGGCTGGTGCTTATAGTTTGAGGTTGCCTGTTCCGGACATTTAATCTCATACCAAGCAGTGTCTTGGGACAAAGTTGCATAATTTATGTTCACTTTTTCTTTTTCCTTCAAAATACTCGTCTTAGCGTTCTCAAGCAATAATCACCTTACCAGGGAAGAAATTTTCATAGAACCAAAAAGGACTCGAACATAAGCAGTTCTGTCACTAGAGCTCCAAGCCCGAGACCTTGTTCGACTGATCACTTGACGCAGTTACTCAGGGACGGATATTTTTTCTAAAGATTTTCTCGTTGGGGCGGTTCGTCGTTGGATTTGGTCGTGGTGAAGACCGATTTCCGACGCCGGACAAAGCAATGTAGAATAGTATCGTACAAGTACAGTGTAGTGCAGTTGAAGAGGTGTCGGCCTTCTGGAAAAAAAGAAACCCCTGGGTACTTACAGCACCTTGCCTGCCAAGAGATCAGTATTTTTCCTGTCTTACAATACCAACGCGCAATCGTTTCAAGCCTTGTCTAGGCTGTTCCGTCTTATCACATTCTTGACAGCTAGAGAGTGAGGACCAAATGTGCTATGCGGTAAAGGTTGGTTAGAATCGGATACGTTGGATGGAGAGTTGCCGGTATGATAGGGTTTAGAAATTTTGAGGCCCCAATCGAACACACTGGTGAAAGAATCTCTTTCTATGTGGAGTCGTACGGTGCCGGTAGCGTTGATTCTGATGTCAAGGGTTGGTCAGTTCGGGTGTTGGGGCTGTGTCATTGGTGTGGGGCCTACTTTATTTGATCGCCCTGATTGCGAATGGGTTGTCAACAAAACCCAAGCTACTAAAATAAGAACTTCTAGAAGAAGCAGAGAACAACCTTAATTCGGAAAGGGGAAGCCTGGCATAAGCTTTGTTTTCACTCTGCACGGTGGGAGAGACTCTGAGACAGCTTCAAGCCTGCAGATGGTTCTAGTTCGGGGGAATGCAAGAGGCGCACCGGACAGACCATGATGCACTTGCGTACCATTGTGCTATACTATGTACGGGAATTCAGCTCGAGCTGGAGCAATCTAAAAAGAATGCGGGCACTTCCTGTTATTATGCCTTGTTTCAATTTCCAAAGCTTACCATCCTATGTACTATACAGTCCACCTTGTGTCTAACCGGTATTATGCATCCTGGGATTTCTTTGAATTGCGGTGTGTGAGTACAGTATTCCATATTTTTTTCAGCGAAAGCTATCCCCGCCTAATTGATCACTAATGCGACACCAGGAGGAGGATGCTGTAACTTAGCACAGGCTCCCACTCTAATACCCTGAACCTCAACGGCACCTGCCGCGTTCCCGTGATCAATAAAGTCAGAACTTTACTCCTCAATTCTAGAACGGTTCTACATTCTCTAAAGGGCGGTTGGAAAGGGAGGAAAGGTAAGGGAGAGGAAAGCAGGAAAAGAAAGAAAAAATCTCTCACACAGTAAATGCCAGTGGGCATAACTTATCTTGTGAGGTCCTCACCTCGGAAGTCACAACTGGAGATACTCGTAGCACTCCAAGTAGATTGTAGCCATCACGGGACCTTTACTTGGACTGGGGGCAACCTAGGTAATCCGAGAGGTTTCCTGCTCCGCCTCATCGTATATTCCAGAGGTCGATGCTCATTCCCCCTCCACTCCTTGTCTTCCACTGGGGAGTCCAGAAGCCTACGAATCCGGATTTGTGGTGGGAAACAGGTTGTAGACTTGGGAGAAAAGAGGGGCTCAAGGGCAAGGGAGCGAAGTCCAACCCCCAGTCAGCAGGGGATGCGCCGGCTGCCGTCCCGCTTCGTTATGTGGGTACTTTTCGGAGGTTAGGATTGTTTCCCCACACAAAATTCAATCGGACTAACTATTGTCCCTAGACAAAATTAACTGCCCATCAAACAACAGGAAAAACTTCGGCCATGACAACGGCACTCCCGCACCAACCCCACTACAAGTATCATGGAGACCGAAAAAAATTTAGAAATTAAAAATGTACTTGTCCCAGGCAAGAGGTATCCGGAAACAGGGATGATCCTGGAGTCGGAATTTTACTTGTACAGTATATGGCAAAAAAATCCGTGCCCATCACAATTCACCACTCGTATTTCCGGATACTTGCTGCCTGGGACAAATAAACACATATCGTAGTTGAATGCATAGGAGAAATTGACCTAAATAAATTTCTTCAGGTGTTGCAAGTGCGGTATAATGAGGAGGGCCTTGCTCTCGATCCCCGGTGCGCGGTTAATTTCGTCCACGAACCATATCATACGGTATATAGCCGGCGCTGGGATGCAAGATTTACCACACCGGTACACCGATAAGGTATTCACAATTTAAACTTGGGTTAGGTGCAAATGGATGGCGAGTCGACTTCCAAGTGTTCTAGAAGTGGCGGGGGTTGTCCAGCCGGCCCGCTCCTGCGTCCAAACGCGCTTTACCACAAACGGCTAGCCATTCATCATGGTGTATGTCAGACATTGATGATGGACTGATAGGAACATCCCTTCGACTGGGCGCTATTAGCTATAGTGTGGCTATTATTTCCGTGGTTAGGCGCTGTAGTCGGTACTTGCACTCAAGTGCGTCCAATGGAAGAATTCCTGCGAATAATGGCCAGATAGTGGTTGTTTTGAAAAGCCTTTGGCGGTGAGGAAGGCCGAAGATACCTTGTCCCGCAGCTTGTTGAATGGCACCTTCTGGCCCCCACATCGCCCTGGTTGTAGGGTGCACGAGTACCGCACTCGGGGGGTCCCCTTGTTCCTACTTTTTCATTAACACCCCAAACGTAACTTTATCAGTCGGCCAATCTCTACAGGGGGGGCATGAGTCTAGACTGTGACCGTAGTTCACGGAAATGGCTTTGAGTTCTGCTTAACCTAATAAGTCTATAGCCGTTATTCCGACGACTACAGGCAACACAGGGAGGGCATTTTTCTTCTAGATTCGGTGCGGGTATAGAAGAATAATTAAATCTGATATAGGCTACTCGTTAAGGGTGGCCTTCAGCTATAATTTGAAGAGCGCAAGCTCTACAGCAGCTTTTTTAGAAATCCAAGGGATCGACCTGCAGTAGTGACAGGGATCTCCCAGCGTTGGCGGCTCTCAATGCTCGGAGACAGAAAAGACACCAGGAGAGATGGAATGGTTCTCATCACTCCCATCGGGGGATATGGGGGAGGGAGGGGCGTCAGCAGGAAAAGCAGTAGATTCGGATTGGAGGGAAATTATTCTGGGCAAGGACGCTTCTTTAGAGGCTTGAGTCCCTTGATGAAGCTTTCTTGGGTACCGGTACCATATGCTTTGAACCTTTCAAAAGACTTCGTCTCTGCATCCTTAGTCGGGTTCGTAATCGGCACACGGCAGGAGTTAAACAACACTAGTTGGGCCAGGGAAAGGAAAAAGTAAATAAGTTAGATTGCGCATTGGGGGGGAATAGGGTACGAATATGATGTGAAAGGGGAGTCTGGATCTGATACCGTACTTGTACAATAGACCCTACGGATCTCGATAGCTTTGGCTGATTACTCTGAGGGGATGAGGTTTTGCATCAGATGAGCCTTCTTCTCTGCCGTGGAGCACGGACTTGGGGAATCTGGGTGAAGTACTCGTGATGTGCTCGAGTACCGTACCGTACTAGAATTCAATTATACTGAGCGGAACCGCCACTTCCCCGGGGTGGGAGCAAAAGCAAAAATTTCTTTACACACACACTGTATGGTAGGAAGCTGGGGACTTCAAGCATAATGTTTACTTTTTTTATAGGATCAGGGATGTCTCGGTGGAGAAATGCAACTACAAGGGTAGTGCAGAGACAACCATAGTCAGCCTCCTTCTGATCAAGATGAGGCTCTTGGGAGGTTTACTGTCGTTCTCTTCCCACAAACTCTCAGAAAGAATGAAAACTTAGGCTATTGTGGCAATGGTGGTCATTGGACATAATGGGATTTTTCGCGGGTATCATGAGTCTGGCTTTTTTCTGTTAGGGGCTGGTACTTTGGCTTCTCGCCTCTCGGATTCCCTCAGAGCAAACAACCAAAATGGCTGATTGGCTGCTAGACGAGATTCCTTTCCAACCCGAGTCGGGACCTTTGGGTCACTGGTCATACCAAGCACCTTTCCCATTCTCAGGATACTTGGGTAAGTCAAGGTGGGTATCTTCTATGACAAATGGTGCAGTGTCAGAGGTAAAACAATAACCTCTTGTGGGAACAGGGGATCTCTCGCATATCTCACCCAGTGCTCTCGGAACCCATATACTCTCTATTATAGTCGGTGATTCTACTTGCTTGATTACTAGATTAGGGAGTATTGTGGGCCTGATGATGCCTTGAGATACTGGTTCTGATGAAGAAGAGCTTATTTAGAGCCGGTTAATGTATCTCATGTTGCACCAATAAATAACAGTACTGGAGTCACACGGAGGGAATACCCCCGAGCGAAGGAATGGTGGTTTTTTTTTTCTCCCGCAGGGTAAAGCATTGCCTGGATTCCAAATATTGTAGGTGCCGGGCTGGTATGTCAACTAACAAACGTACTTTCAATGGCGCGGCACTTCGGTAGTAGAATACCTGGGGGACGCAGCGGGGTAACCTTTGAGACAGCGTTTCCTTGATACGGGCCATGGAGAGAAAGACCTGATCGTGACCCTTGCAAGTAGCCTGACAGCTGGCATATCTAGGTGTTACACACCACAGGGAAATGACCTACATGAGCGGTGCCCTGGTATAGAGCAAACCAAAAGCTGCACCGAGGGGAGAAGGAAACATATGGGGTATCGGGTCGCTTTCCTGGAGCAAGAAATGATTGCGCCTCCGCTCGAGCTCTGAAACTGGGTTATCTCGAACCGAGTGACCGGCTAAGACAACGAAAGTAAGTTATTGTGTTGGACTATTATGTTGGGAAGGTATGTCTAGGCTAGTGGGGGCTGCCTGAGCCCCTCAGGCTCTCCGATATGGGATAATTATGATCTGTTGAATGCTGGCGCACTATTGTAGATGTTTTTGGGACTTGTTTGAAAGGGTTCATTGCAGTGGCCGCACACACACTACCGGAATTTATTGAATCATGTGGTAGCACACACCCTGCCACATAAGTGTTCATCTATTGGTCTCAGTGGATCAGTATATAAGTGTTCACCTATTGGTCTCAGTGGATCAGTATATAATAATCTGCTTCCCCAGGATATCTGCCAACTCCAGAGTTTGCCGTTCCTTCTCCCGAACCCGTCACATTTCCTAGATTTTCAATTTCATCTCTGCTTTTTGCCCCCTAGCAAGTGATAACCACACCAGAAGACTCGGCCGCCCTTATCCCCTCGGCTTCAACGAAAAAACTCCAAAATGAGAAACACGTACCCGACTTACCCGACTCCCAGCGTTTCTCCAGCTGGTTCTTTCTATAATTTCCCGCAGAGCAGTAACCACCAGAACGTCGATACCGGCAGTCAGCCCGGCGAAGACATCAGAGCCATTCATGATCCGCGAAGGCCTACAACAAACAGCATCAACATGGCTACAGAATCCCCAGATCAAGTTAGCTCTTCACTTGCTAAGTGGGAGGCTACCCAAAACCTTGGCAGGAGATACTTTGACACCAAAGAAGGGATGATGAAGAAAATCGACGCAATAATAGCATGTCTGTCTCTCGAGCCACAAGCCGACGGGTTCGATTGGCCCTCTAATGCGCCCCCCACAGCCAACTTCGGAAAAGGAGCCGGCGGTGAACCTATGTCACTCGACACACTTAATTCAATTGATGACTATGGTTATAGTCTGCGCAATTATATTGCTGCTGACCCCGCTGACGACTCGAGTTTCCTCGCAGGAATTCCTGTAAGAAAAGTATCTACATTACCCGGATTTGTTCGTGGCATTCCCTCACCCTCAGGCTTAGGGACAGGAGCAGTCGGGGAAAAGCTAGAGCAGGACGGGGGATTGGAGGAAGGATATGAGGATAGTGGGTGGGAGGTTGTGGCGGGTGCCGCGGGTAGGGGGTGAGGGGTGAGGGAGGATGGGAGGGGGAGGGGGGGGGGAGGTGGGAGGTGGGGTGGTGGTGAACTGGTTTCTGTAAGCTGCTAGGTATAATATTACCCACTCCTTGTTTTCATGTACCCAACTAATTTTTTCGTCTTTCGCCGCAGCGGTATCGCTACTAAGTCACTTCACCCTCCATGGAGACCTGCACACATCTCCTCATTGCCCTTTACCACTAGCACGACTGCTTTTCTACCATATTCTTGTACTTAGATTGAGTTGTAAGTTTTCACTGTCAACTTCATGTGATGTCAACCTACTGACAAATGCTTTGATTGTCGTAGATGAAGGTTGATCCTTGCAGACTTGAGGCTTAGAAATTACAGAAAGCCTAAGGTGGTCTCACGACAGATTATTATGTCATTAAAATTTAATCAGTGAGTCTTCCTACAGGTCCTGCAAGCCTATAACAGTCCTGACACCATCGCCTCTACAGCAGAGTTTTCGTTTTTGTACTTCATTTTAATTTTCCTTTTTACCCTAGTTTCTTAAGTATTTAGTTTTTAATATAGCTTACGCAGCTCGACTCGTAAGTTTCGAGGAGGCTTGGGAGGTCTTAAGCCCCTTTTCAAAGATTTCTTGTTCCGCTCTGGACTCTTCTATTTCCCGAGTGCTGAGATTTGCGCTTGAAGACGAGTATTCTGATAGAATTTTGCTTTCCCTAATTGGCCTTTGTGAAGACATTTCAATTTATGTCAGAAGATTCCGACTGGTATTCTTATCTATCTCTTTCGGGAATATAGCAATTTCGTGCACAAACTGATCTACACCGAAGTCGCCTCTCCCACGATGGGAACTTAAACTCCTTAAGTTGCATGAATTACCCACAGATGAGGCTTGTGTCATTGCCAGGGTGCGGCATAAGGCGGAGCACCAAATTGTTGTTTTCCATCCAAGAAAAAGTGCCCTGCGAGAAGTGGAGGAGCTTCATATACGAGAGCGGTGAGAAGGGTGGGGTACCCTGAGGTAAAGCATCACCCTAACTGGCTCCCGCAGCGCCTGGTAGTACAAGAATTGCACGAGGCGAAGTTTGCAGTGACTAGTGGTGTGTCCTCTTGCTCTTCACATATTATAATTGTCGAACAACAACTTCCTGATCACGAAAATGATCCAACTCTAGAGATTTACTATTTTATCAGACTTCCATGGCGCAAGTGGCAACGGCAAATATCCGGTACTGTAGGGTTCGTTAACCCCAAAACTGATTCTAGCGAAATGATTTGGAGGCTCCCTATTACTAATTGAATTACCCTCCAATAGCGTGCCGCGAACTGCCGAGTGATAGTTTGTGTCTGGCACCCCAGTCGGCACCGATTCCTCGCGGAGCCGCGTACAAGCTACCGTGAAAAATAGCCCAAGGAAATCTGTCCTCCGGTTTCCTATAGTTCGAATGCCAACTAGGTGCCCAGTCCTTCATGGAAACTCAAGTGCAACATGTAATACCTTACTGATCGACTGTTGATAATCCAGAGGAAATCGGGACTATGAGGCGAAAAGCGGGGCAACGGCGAGTTCCAAGGCAGCTGACCTTCCATTCGGTGTAGATGGGATTTTTCCACGATTTTTTAGCCTCTTCTTACCGTGCTCGCAGGTAAGATCAAGTTAGACTCAGGGCGAGAGAACAGGACTCGAGAAATGCACAAAAAAAGAACAGTATTTTGGTGGAAGCTCGCTAGCGGGTGCGCCAGCAGGGAGCTGACGTGTCAATCATTGAGTCCGGGTTTCGCGATCGGCCTAAACATGGCCACAAGACCTTTCTGCAGCGACATTGTTCGCCCCAGCCGTTTAAGCTACAACCTGTAGTGGAAGCGTGTCTTGCTGTTATCTAAAGCGCTAAGTTAGAACTCGGCCCAGAATATTGTCATTTCAAGCCTTGATTGCGTGCAAGTGATGCATTGCCACGAACTCCCGCCAATGTTACCCCTATCATTACCCCGGCTTATAGATCGTTTGGGTGGCGAGAACCGTTCCATGGTGAGGCATTTTTGAAAAAAAAAAAAAAAAAAACCTCGAGTCATAATCTATGAACCGAACCATCTTGGGTATCGCTTTATTGGTGGTGTGATCTGATATACAGTGGCAATGATTTTCCCCCACAGTGTTCATTGGCCCTGAGAGCTGGGGCTGTAATCTATGAAAAAAGATACACTTCCGAAGTGAATTTTATGGGGCTTGTCGGTAATGATCGGTGTGGTGTTGCGTGGTTCGATTCTGCCTTGGTCCTCGGCCAAATGGGGGGGGAAATGATTTTAGGGAGAGAAGAGCGATTAGAGGGCTCCCTGGAAATGATTCTTCAAGGGTGATCGAGGGAGTGTGCACCGGAGAATCCCGGGGGCTCACCCCACGTAATCCTAGCTCCCGCCCTCTGAAGGTAGAGTTTAGCTTGTTTCCCGGGCTTGTCTGCCATATCACATCTCAGGCCTATGCACAAATCCGAATGGCGCGAAATCATTGTTTTTGCATGAATTATAGATTGACTCGCTGTGGTACTGTGCAAAAAGACATTGCAGTGCCAAGAGCCCCCACGAAATTTCCGATTAGTGGTGCCGGCGGGCTCGTTCGAGTGGAGTTTACTTTTATCCCCATCTAAAAACGGGGGACGAACGACAACACGAGGATCCGTCAACTTAAGAAGAGGGGGAAGAAAAAAAAGGCGGTTAGATGATTGGTAATGAAATAATGGTGGGCCAACCCTCAACCGCTCACGTGCGTCAATAACACGCCTCTCCCATCGCTGCAACCCCACTCCCCCGATTTGCCGGAAAGAGACCGGTTTTCGAACCCTACCGAGTGATCAGTAGTGATCGAATGCTCGGGGCAGGATGGGTCGACACATTGTTGTATGAGCACTGTACAATACAATGATCGGTTAGACAACTCATCACTTTTTGCTTGGCAATATTAGTTCCCTGTCGCACTAATGGATGTAAACCCTTGACGAAGCTATTGGCAGCAAGGGAGGTACAGTACCTGTACTACCACGAATGAGAATACATTACTGCTGACTCCGAAGGGCTGACTGGAGATGAACTGGAGGGGTTATCCACAGTTCCTGTTTCCTTTCCTTTCCTTCCTTCCTTCCTTCTTTTTAAAGTTAACCTACTTTTGTTCAATACACTTGGACTATTTCGCCTCATATCTAAGGTGGTGCGTAATCATACCTAAAGCGGAATAACAACCCTCCTGCGGGGTGAAGAAGGGTAGCCCCAACACCGCGATCAACCGGATTGGCCAGCTGTGATGATAGAATGATACATCACTAAATTTCTCAAAATCCCCCTTCTTGGGGGCGGCTCGGATTCTTGGACTTCAAAGACTATTGATGTCCCCCCTGCCACCCAAAGAATTTGGGCATTCAATTGAGCTTTAGCCAACTCAAATCAGGCGAAATGCTAAGGCATTTCCTATAGCCCATGTGTATCGGAGGGCGTGGTTGCCTTCCCATCAACATAAGTAAATAGAAGTGTTCATCGAGTTTCTGTAAGAACCATTATATGGAAAGCGTTTAGCCGCGGGCGGACAACACAAACACAGTTGTCTAATATCTTTCAAGGACAAATGTAAACTTTCAATCAAGCGTTAAATCCCCCCCCCGAGAGTAGGTACTCTCAATGCTAGTGTTTAGGGCTTGGCTAGTAGAGATATAAAAATTTCCCGTGGCTTCTGGGTAACAAGGTGAATTTAGGGCAGTATCGGTACAGACGAAGGGATTGTTTGGGGTGGACTTCTTGATGAGAAAGCTACTCTCTGAAATGCCGCGGCAGATATGGGTTTTCTGTCAATGGGCCCACTAGTATTGTCAGTAGACAAAATTAACCGCGGATCAGAGATCGATGGCAACCCCCCCCCTTATCACCCTGCACTTTCAACACCATTTGAACTTTATCTAGCTCAAATATTAATTGCTACTATGTATTCTACCTTATGCTATCTTTTTTTTTCTTGGTTTTAGCAATTGCGGTGTTGTTGTTGTCATAGCTTAAGTTTTTCCCTCTTGGTTGATTCGCGGTTAATTTTGTCCACACACCATACTCTAAGTGGAGAAACATGGAAAGTGCTACACTCATGACAGTGCGCACCGGGCGTTCCACTAAATAGAGATCAGCACTGGTGGGCTAAAGATTTCTAATGCAGTGCTCATCATGGGTAGTCACCCGTCGCCGAATGTCCGAGCTAGGAGGGTACTACGAGTAGAGGGTAGCTCAAGATGTGGGATATAAAAGTATTATTACATGCTTATAACGTAGGAACTCCGGATTGTCAATGGTGACGTATACCGCGGGCAATTTATTGAATGGTTATATTGTTCCCGAGCAGAAGTCGATGAGTGGTGGTGATATTGCGCGTGGTGAAATCGCAGTGAATGAATAGTGCCTACGGATATTCACCATCATCGGTGTGGAATCCTAGAAAGCCAATTCCTCAAATATCGATTTCTGGGGGGCCTCGGATTCCTTGGATGTTAAATGGTGCATGTCATTTTCTGGAGAATAGTGTCGCATTATTGAATAGCTCTCGTTACCATCGCATGAAGAACAGGCTCGGTTGGAAACATTTTGGGACAAAAAAAAAGCGTGCTTTTATTTCATGGCCAGTGAAATCCCTTAATTACCATGAAAGAGCCCCTTATGCCGCCGTGATCCCCCTTTACCCAAGCCATAAAACTCCCCAGAAAAACTCTAGATTTAAGCAGTGGTAGTCTTAGCAGCAGCCTGGTTAGGGTTGATCTTCTTCCCATCCTTGTTGTACCGGATACGTGGAGGAGGGGCACGGTTACGGCGACCTTCTCGGGAGCGAACACTACATAATTGTATTAGCTGTCCACCACTCATGCATTTGGCACAAGGTCTGCTATAAAACATACCGAACGATCTTCCCGTGGATGGCGCAAGAAACGCAGTATTGAAGTTTCAAGTACATCTTAGGAACGGTGTACTCGGTAAAGACGGAAGCGTCGGAAATATCACCTTGAGATCTAACAGTTAACCACCGTGCCTAAGTAGATAATAGAAGGGAGAAGTACGGATGGCAGCGGACTCAACCATATTACGGATGGTGAATCTCTTGATAGCCTTATCCTTGGGAGTGCATCGAGAGCAGTTTGAGCAACGAATAGGCTTGACGTGTCCGCGTCCCTTCTTGTTGCGACCGCTGTTCGAAAAATACCATCAGCATCTCCCTTAACTTCATCCCATCCTGTTGGCCTCCCGCACACATGGTCCCCTTCCAAATTGCTAGGACCCTGCCACAAATCCCCGTAGAATCGGAACCGGATGGACGTACTTGGAGGCTCTCTTCTTGACCATTTTTGCAATGACGTTACTAAATCGAGATAACCGCCTGAATTTTAATTTCCGCACAAAAACCGTAGCTAGAGGGGTTTGCTTACGGTGTGAAGAAGGCGTTTGATTCGTTTGCTGGGCGAGCGGTCGATCGGTCGTTGGGTGTGTAGTTGCAGTGAATTGAGGACTTATCTATTTGAATTTTAGGTGGAGGTTTGGAGGGAAGGTGCGCACACTTCAACGTGACGGTGGGAGGGGTTGAAGCCCTATGTCAGTCACATGATCTTTTTGTTTACAAGTCCAGTCGTCTCCAACCCCATCGGCGGCCGAGGGCAGAGCATATATATCATTAAGGGTTTCTGATCCTACTTATTACACCGACTCCTTATGGGCTATTCTTTAGGAGATTTGTACTTCGATTGTGGCAGTTGGGGTTGATATGATGGGATGAAGGGTTGCACCAGAAAGGAGGGGTAAGTTAGTGGTCACTTTGTATTTTGTCCTGCGTTTCTTTCAACCGTGAATTCTAGTCTTGGCAAGCACACAACTGCATGCCCAAGAAAAACTACGTTTGCAGAAAAAAATAATTCCCCCGATTGTCAACCTGTCCAAATCATCAGCTTTGGCAGAAACCATGGAGGCGCCTATAAACACCCTTATGGTTGAGGGGTCTATTGACGGTATCTCCCGATTTCATTTTTCTTGCTCTCGAAATTGGAGGCCTGGGTTGGAAGCTAATAATGGGGGGGTCAGACCAGGTACTCGAGATGGCTCAGTATCTCGAGACACGGAAGGGATCGCAGGGGTTTGTTGCTCAAATCAAGTCGCAGTTTGAAGGAGGGGCCTATGATCTCGATAGCTGTTTGCGTGAGATTGTGAATGCTAGCAGTGCTCTTTCTACTGCACCGGAGAGAGGTAACGTTTTCCCTTCTGTTCTGATACACCGCAGAGATTATATTGCTAAACATGAGATAGAATTTATTCCTGCTTATAACCTTCTTATCCACCTTGTTCGCTCATCGACTGGGTTACCGGAACTGTTGCCCACGATTCTGCAAAACCTCTCCGCGCCTCCTTCCACCTCGCCGATTAATGGGCCTGCTCTTTCAGTCCACGCTTTATCAACCATCTTCAATGTTCTTCCCGCAAATAGCCCTTTGCGATACCCCGTCTTCAAGACAACCTTACGGGTTGTTGCTGAGCATGGAATGTACGACGTTTTGGCACCCCAATTGAAGAATATCGAACGATGGGTTGGGGAATGGGGGAGTTCTATCGGTGAGATTAGAGATTTATATCTCACTATTGCTGACGTTGCTGAGAAGGCTGGCGATGCTGAGTACGCGCCCGTTATTTTCGGAATATTTCCCCTAAACTAACTCGCGATAGTCAATTCTATTCCTTTCTCTTCCGTAATTTACAAAGCTTTACTCCTGAGGAATCTACTGGCGAAGAAGCTCGAACGATTGCCGTACGTTTGTTGAAAGCATCGGTCAATCTCCCGAGCTGTCTTGAATTTGATGATATCATCGCCCTGGACGCAGTTCAACAGCTTTCTAACACCGATCCGGAGGCCTTTGCTCTATTGGAGGTATTTGCTGGCGGAGATCTTGAGGATTATGAGGAATTTAATGAAGAGCACGATTGCTGGGTTGACGATAATGGTTCGCTCTGCCATCTCTTCTTTAGAACCTGCTCTGACCATGAACAGGAATCGACCACTCTGTTGCTTTCCGCAAAATTCGTCTCTTGACGCTCGCATCTCTGGCTTCCACCGCCTCGAGCCGCGAGCTACCCTACTCTGTGATTGCCCGCCGTCTGCACATCCCCAGTGAAGAGGTAGAGCTTTGGGTAATCGATGTCATCCGCGCTGGACTGGTAGAGGGCAAGCTCTCACAGCTCAACCAAACATTTCTCATTCACCGCTCCACTTATAGGTCTTTCGGAAAGTCTGAGTGGGAGGAGGTTGGTGTTAGATTGGATAACTGGAAAGCTAGTTTGAGAAACATCCTAGAGGTTGTCAGGGGGGCTAGGGAGCAGGTTGTCGCTCAGGGTGGTGATAGTGTAGTGCAGACGGCAATTAATGGAGGGGGAAATGCTTTGCAAGTTGAGGGTTAAATTTGCCGGGTGGTGTTGTAATCTAAGTCATGGTCGATACGAAAACAAAATGGGGGTTCTTGTTCGCCGAGGGATTTGCCGTGCATGTAATCGTTAGCTATCACTTGCAAAACTATTTTTGCCTTAGGTTGATAGAAATTTAATGGCGTCCGGTCGAAACTCATGTGAATCTTCGGCCTAAATATTCGCAGGAGTTTCGGTATGATTCCAACTCTAAAACATACTCGAGTATATGCCTTTAGGTCGTATCGCACTCATTGCTTACCAAAGCAGATCACAGCCACAATGTCCTTGAAAAGGTCGAAGTGGAAGTCCCTACCGGTATTTTGATACTCTCAGCCCTATGGAATAAATACTCGAGTACAGAGGTGCAGGAAGCGAACGTGATACTGTAATGTTTTATATTGTTTAGTTCCCCCTAAATAGGAAATAAAATTTAACGACTATACTAGAGGCGTAAAGGAGACGGAGGATGCTACTTCAGAATCTCCATCCTGTTTCTTAGGTTGGCTTGTTTTGTTCCTTATTTTCTATCCCACATACGTTTCGTTACACCAATACGGTGCCAGCTCTCCAGCCAACTGATTTTGGGTCGCGAAACGGCAGGTTGCTGTGCTGTCCGCCTGACGCACCCTTCGCACACCTTTTCCATTCCCAATCCCTATTAACATCCACGGAAACAGAGTATAAAGCCTCACCTCACACTCCATGTCTCCAGCCCTGCGTTCCGTCTCCAGCAGGATCGCTTCAAATCTTCAATTTTCTGTCCGCAACAGCACCGCAGCATTCGCAAGACGACACCTTCAGCCTAGAAGCATTCAACCTTCGTCGGTTCCTTCTGCATTCCGCAGAACCCGGGCAAGAAATTACGCGACAGGCCCTGGGAAAGGAGGGGAGACCGCTGGCTCCAAGAACCCGTTCCCCGTCATCCCACTGCTTGCTATCCTTGCTGCCGGTAGCGGAGGATTCTACTTTCTTGTGCAGAGCCGTAAGGGTTTGTTTATCATTGCTATATCCGTATTACTTGCCTCCAGACTGATCAGAGTGTTAGAGCCAATGCCTGCCATCGAGGAGCCATCAAGGAAGCCTAGGCTGACGGCTGGGGATGTAAAGAAGCCGGCTTTTAGTCCGGGAGAAGTCTCAGTTATCTTTGTCCTCGGTTTGTTTTGGAGCCCTTGTTTTCGTGGGAAAGGAGACAAGGCGAGTGATTAATATGGTGGGTTGCTGATAGTGATTTAGGTGGACCGGGGGCTGGAAAGGGTACTCAGTGTCAGAACTTAGTGAGAGACTACGGGTTCGTCCATTTATCAGCCGGAGATCTTCTCAGGGCCGAGCAAAACCGTGAAGGTTCGGAGTTTGGCGAGTTGATCAAGACGTATATCCGTGAGGGAAAGATTGTATGCTCTTGTTGATCTGTCGGCGGGATCGGTAGAAGAGAGGATATGTAGTCCCTGACTAGTTGTCCCAGGTTCCTATGGAGGTTACCGTTGCCCTCCTCGAAAATGCTATGAGAGATGCTATTTCGACCCAGAAGAAGACTAAGTTCTTGATTGATGGTTCATCTCCTTCAAACGGCTCAATGGTGGATTGATTTAATTTGGGTGGTTTATAGGTTTCCCCCGCCAGATGGACCAAGCTATTAAGTTTGAAGAGGAAGTGTCTGAATCTAGGTTTACCCTATTTTTCGAGTGCTCGGAGGATACTATGCTGCAACGTCTTCTCAAGCGTGGCGAGACCAGCGGACGTATTGACGATAACATTGAGAGTATTAAGAAGCGTTTTCACACCTTCGAGGTTACTAGTATGCCTGTCGTAGACTACTACGAAAAGAAGGATAAGGTTGTGAGAATCGATGCATCGTCCACCCCGGAGGGGGTGTACTCCCAGGTTAAGAAGCAGCTTACCGTATGCAGGGTCCCACCGTATCATACATCTGCGTAAATACTGATTTTCCGGTAGGATAAACTTAAGGCTTAGATGACTTATTAGCCTGTGCTGAATGATGTCGTGCTTCCTTGTGAGCATTTTCGACTAGGCACGTTGGATTTCTTTTTCCGTTTGTCAGTTCACACACGGGCCCTTGTAATAAAACTCCCCGCTTTTCCTTTGTATTATTAGCGATTGGGGTCATTGTTTGCTTCATATTTGTCGCTACGGATATCCGTGTTGTTGGAGCTGAATCTTGGTCGAGGGGACGAGCACCAGATAGATAACTATAGAGCTGCTTTGCTTGAATTTTAAAGGGATACACTGAGCCTGGAATCGGAGCGCTAGATACTATACAGTATGATACACATAGTATAATCACGGAAAATTGAATAGACACTTGGATAGATTAGCATCAATATCGGCAAGATCACAGTTTAAAGATCTCCTGTGCTGAGAGCTACAGTTTGTTGGGTAAAGCAAGGAATTGGGGCAATCCAGCCCACCCAACACGGCCCCCGTTCCTGAACGCGACGACCGACGGCGATGACCTCCAATTGAGCATCCGCTACCACCCACGTAATGCCAAAAACCATCTCTGCTACCTGCTTATAATCATCATTCCACCGTTTTTCTTGCGGTGAAATTTTCACGATGCCGGAAGTCTACACAGAGCTAACAGCACCAACCTCCGTGTCCTTCTCTCTCAAGCTCCCCTTCACTTCCGCAACCTCTGAAAACGTCATTGTCGCCAAAACCTCCCTCCTCCAAATATTTACAACCACCACATATGAAACCGAGCTCAACTCCGCCTCAGTGGATGCAAAGCAATCTGGCGATGTCGACCGAAGAACCCTCGATGCAGATGAGGAGCAAACCTTCGCAGCGGACATTGCGCTACAACGCTCGCAAGTCGAGTCGGTCACGAAATTGGTGTTGGTAGCAGAGTACCCACTTTCTGGATCTGTGACTGGTCTACAGAGGATAAAGTTGCTGTCTACCCGCTCGGGGGGTGAAGCGGTGCTGGCCTCATTTAAGGATGCCAAATGCTCACTGATGGAATGGGACCCTGAGACGAATTCGATTACTACGATTAGTTTGCATTATTATGAGAGGGAAGAGTTTTGTTCGCCCGTGGTGCCTGATGGATTGCCAACGGAACTGGTGGCGGACCCGGGAAGTCGGTGCGCTGCCCTGAGGTTTGCTGGGGATATGCTTGCCATCATACCATTTAGGCAGCGAGAAGATGAAGAGCTTTCGCTTGGTCGTGAGGATGGTGATGAACTTATGGATGATGAAGATGGGGATAATGACGATTGGGATCCGGAGATGGCGGATAGTACACGCGGGGAGGATACTATCATGGGTGAAGGTAGCACTAAGACAACTGACGCTCCTGAAGGAAAAGACAGGCCGTATCATCCTAGTTTTGTCCTCTCAGTATCTCAACTTGACGACGCAATTTCACATGTCATCTCTCTCACATTCTTGCACGAGTACCGGGAACCTACATTTGGGATATTATACTCTCCGAGAAGAACCTGGACGGGTTTACTAGCTGCAGAGGGAAGAAAGGATACTATTTCTTATATCGTTATTACACTCGACCTTGAACAAAAGGCTTCGACGCCTATTTTGAGTGTATCAGGTTTACCGTACGATATATTTAAGGTCGTTCCGCTGGCACCCCCAATTGGCGGTAGTTTGTTGGTCGGCGGAAACGAACTTATTCACGTGGATCAGGCTGGGAAGACTACCGGTGTTGCAGTCAATCCGTTTTGCCGGCGAAGTACCGGTTTTGCTGGACTGGCTGATCAAAGTGACCTATGCTTGGAGTTGGAGGGAAGCCAGGTTGTTGAATTGGAAGGCGAAGGCGGCGATATGTTGCTTTTTACAGAACGGGGTGAAGGAATTATTGTGGGATTCAAGATGGATGGTCGGAATGTTAGTGGTGTTAAGATTGCCAAATTAAATAATCACCCTGGATCAATAGTTGGTGGGAGAGTTAGCACCGCTGTTGGACTTGGTGGGAGAAGGCTTTTTATTGGTTGCATCGAGGGTGACGCCCGAGTGGTTAAATGGAGGCGAAAGGGTGAAAGAAAGAAAGTAGGAGAAGGTATTAAGGAAGAAGTCCTAGAAAACGAAGACGAGGATGATATTTATGGAGCTTTGGAAGACATGGATGATGACCTATACGGGGGTGGTGGAGATTCAAGTTTCCGTAAAGACTCTCTTACTAACGGCCGGAGGAACAGTGAGGCAAAATTTCAGGGAGAATACATTTTCCAAACTCACGATCGCCTAACAAACCTAGGCCCGTTCCGGGATATAACACTTGGCAAACCGACTTTCCCAGAGGAGTCCAAGGAACGCCAGAAGGGTGTCTCCCCAGAATTGGAGCTGGTGACCACCTCCGGCCCCTCTAACACATCGGAGGACTCCGGAGTAAGCATCATTCGAAAGTCCATCTCACCCACAATTGTTGGGCGTTTTGACTTTCCCCAATGCCAAGCACTGTGGACCGTCCGTGCTCGCTCAGCAAAAACTTCTAATGCCGCAGTAGGGCTCGGCGGTGAGGAAGATGATCGTAGCGTGGAAGAAACTTTTGATCGATTCCTCTTCGTTACCAAGAGTGACGAATCGCAAGTTTTTCGTGTTGGTGATGCATTCGAGGAGGTCCGTGGAACGGACTTTGAGAGTGATGGTGAAACCATTGAAGTAGGGGTTGTGGGCAACGGGATGAGGATCGTTCAGGTTGTTTCTGAGCAAGTTAGAGTTTATGATTGTGGTTGGTTTTCTCTAGTCTTTGTTAGAAATATAATCCTCTCTCGTTTCCATATTATCATACATAATAATCCCCGCGCTAGATTGGTCTATCCTTTGGGAGACTGGCTGGTTACTGCTTCTTTTGATATTGAGATAATAGGCAATTAATGGCTGATTGTGACTTTGTGGTAGATTTACAACTTTCACAGATTATTCCTATGTTTGATGAAGAAACTGAGGAAGAGGGACCTAATGTTCATAGAGCGAGGGTATGCGATCCTTATGTTCTATTAATAAAAGTGGACGGAAGTGCGGCAGTGTATAAGATGGACTCGGCGAACTTAGAATTGGCAGAGGAAAGGGCCGATGCAATTAAAGTAAGAGAGGCATCCTTCTGCCACAATACACTTGAGCTAATCAAAATAGTTTAATAAATACCAATCCGGTTGCATATATGCTTCCACTAAGGGCACCTTTGTACCATTGGATGCCCCTGCCGATGTGAAGGATTATTTATTATTCCTCCTAACCATTGAGGGTGGTTTACAGGTATCTTGGTCTCATTATACTCCTCATAGTTTCCAAGGCTAACGCTACTAGATATATGACCTGTCAAGCCTCGCCACACCATTATTCGTCGCTGAAAGCTTTAGCACCCTGTACCCGCTTCTCCGCGCCGACAGCCCTACCTTATCTACTGCCAATCGCGAAAAGCACCAATCAAGACAATCAATAATCGAGATTCTGGTAGCAGACATGGGCGATTTAGTATTCAGAGAGCCATACCTGATCGCTCGAAGCTCGAACAACGACCTAACCTTCTATAAACCCTTCATCGCCTCCTCACCCCCAACCCTGCGCTTCATAAAGTCTCCCAATCCGCACCTAGCATCAAACGAACTCAACTTGGGCGTGGGGAGTAAGAATATGTTCAGACCACTGACAGCGGTTTATAATGTCGCGGGATACTCTGCTGTGTTCCTTCCAGGGGCCGACCCAAGCTTTGTCATCAAGACCGCGAAGTCAAGTCCGCGGATACACAGGCTTGCTGGGAGTGGAGTTCGAAGTCTATCTTCATTTCACTCTGCTGGCGCGGACAGAGGGTTTGTGTATGTTGATAGTTTGGTATGAAATTTCCATTTCCTGTCGCTCGGGCTTTAAGACTGACCCTTTTGGGATACGTAGGGTATAGTAAGAGTAGCACTGATGCCTGCTGAGTTTATGTTTGATGGGAACTGGGGACACAGAAAAATAGCACTGGGTGAGCATGTTCAGAGTCTGGCATACTTCCCACCGATGAACGTGTATGTCATTTCCACTAGTAAACGCCAGCCATTTGATCTCGCGGAGGAAGATGGTAATATTGCGAAAGACGGTATTTCTCCCTTCTTTTACTCTACTTCAACAAGCTAAACCAAAACCTAGATACCACCCTCCAGCCCGAAATAGATTCCGGCACCTTGAAACTTCTCTCACCCCAAACCTGGACAACAGTAGACGAGTACAGTTTCGCCCACAACGAGATTGCCCTCGTTGTGAAGACCATCTCCCTAGAAGTCTCGGAGCACACCAAAGAGCGCAAGCAACTAGTATCCGTCGGGACCGCCATCTTCCGCGGCGAAGACCACTCTGCCCGCGGTGGCATATACGTCTTTGAGGTAATCGAAGTCGTCCCGGAACCTAACCGGCCTGAAACCAACCGGAAACTGAAGCTCGTGACAAGGGAGGAAGTTAAGGGCACTGTTAGTGCCATATGTGGTGTAAACGGGTATTTGCTCGCTGCTCAGGGACAGAAGATCATGGTCAGGGGTTTGAAGGAGGATCAGAGTTTGCTGCCGGTGGCCTTCCTAGACATGTGCCTTTATGTCTCCGTTGCTAAGAATCTGGACGGGATGATCCTTTTTGGGGACTTTATGAAGAGTGTTTGGTTCGCGGGATTTTCTGTATGTTTACATTCTATATCGGAAAGAGTCTAACTGGGGCGTTTGCTTAAAGGCGACTAACTATGTGAATAGGAAGAGCCTTATAAAATGACGCTCTTCGGAAAAGATACACAAAAACTCGAAGTCATTTCAGCAGAGTTCCTACCGGACGGTAATCAGTTATATTTTGTTGTTGTAGACGCGGAATCGAATATTCACATACTACAATATGATCCCGAACGTACGTACTTACTCAACCCTCCCACCTCCCCCATCCACACTCTCAAGCTAACTTGTATAACGACAGACCCCAAATCCCTTGCCGGTCAACGTCTAATCCGCCGAGCAGACTTCTTCTCGGGCCACGAAATCTCCACGCTGACCATGCTCCCCCTCTCCCCATCTTTGTCCTCTGGATCCCCTAATTCCCACCTTCACCCGGACACTATAAACACTTCCACACCACACCACCACCATCATCACCAAAACCAACAGCAACAAGAATATTTCGTCCTAGCCGGCACCCAAACCGGCAGTCTCGCCATGATCCGCACGATCCCGGAAACTGCTTACCGCAGGCTCAACATCGTGCAGGGGCAGATCGTCAACGGCGAGGAGCACGTCGCGGGGCTGAACCCTAGGGAGTACCGAGCTGTTGTCAATTACAGTGGTGGTGGTGGTGGTGGTGGTGGCGGCGGAGGGGCTGGGGGAGGAGGATGGGCCGGTAGTGGAGGAGGCGTAGGCGGGGATACTATGAGGGGGGTGTTGGATGGCGGGTTGGTCTCTCGATGGATTGGACTCGCCGAGGGTAGGAAGGGGGAGGTTTCTGCTAAGGCTGGTTGCGGAGTTCAGGGGATTAGGGGAGATTTGAGGAGGGTCGTTGAGTTGGAGGTTGGGTATTTATAAGGTAACCTTTTTTTTTGTTACAGTATCATTGGGGGCAGGCTGTAGACGAGCGATGCTTTCGGTCCAGTCAGTTAGGTAGCTGTATAGAGTGTTGTGGGGTTAAGTTTAGGGGAGGCGGAGTTGTTTGTATGTCTGTCTATCTGCCCGTTTCTCTATGTGGAAGGTTTATGGAAAATGGGAGGCAAATGAATCGAAGTTTTATTATAATATCACAGAAAAAGAATGCAGTTCAACAGATATCGATACACTACCAAGCCGTCGAATAAACAAGTATTAAATTCATCATCCGTCATTCCTTAGCAACCCCACCTACCCATTCTCGTACTATACAGTACTCACGCCTAGGCCTAAACTTGGTTGCCTGAGAGGTCATTCTACAACCAGGTCAGGGGCCCGGTTCCTTACATCGCCGAGCGAGTTCGCTGCCAGATTTGTAAGGAAAACGAGCCTTCTCAGAGTGAATGCTTCGGCACTTGGCTCACTGCTTAGTGCCGAGCAGTGTCTACTATCCACTTTATTATATAAAAACCCGAACTACTTGCTAATATCACACACCCCTATTGCGAGTTGGGCAATGGCGTGTGAAGAGAGTCCAACAAGCTATGACTATGAAGGGGTAGTACCCTAGACCACCTTGCCCCTCAGGGCCCACTTGCTGTCAGCATTGTTGTAAATGGTCTCGCCCAAAGACCGATTTGCACATTTTTACTACAATATGCCTTTGCAGTGGCTTTTCCGGAACAAAGGAGGAAATGCAATTAATTTTTCCCCTTAGCTACCTCATTTTTTCTGGGTTTTCTTCTATTATCCTGTCGAGTGCAGAGCTCGCTCCTAGGCGTATAGTCTAGAGCCGGATGAGGGCCGAGGCCTTCCATCTCCCAGTCCCTACCGGGTAGGATCCGTTGTTTCCCCTACCCCACTTGATGGGTCGTTCAATAACAGCTCGTTGGTGCTACAATGTTGCCACCCACGGTTTTGCTCCCGAGCTCCTGCTAACCAAAGAGGAGTTAATCAGGTTTTGGCATCCTGGCCACTGCTCTAGCTAGGTATCTCGGGCAATATTGCCTTGGGGATGAATACTTATCCCGCCGGGGAGCGGATTTGGATTTTTTTCACCCTGAGGGTGGGGATAACGGTCTCACGTCGTTGTTCATTGAATGCATTATAAGGACCAATGTCCTCTCAAGAGGAGAGATGTAATGGATATCCATCACTGATTGGTAACGACGAGATTGCTTTGTGCCTGGGGGAATATTCGTAACATAGATATCGGGAAGGGGAAGGGGAGGCCTTGCTGAGAGCAAGAGAGGACTTAGGTAGGCATTGTACATTGACAGGAGTACAACATAAATTTAGGAGTAGTACGATACTCCGAGCTCCTTAACTTATGATAATCCAATTCAGGGCGTTGTGCCCGAATTTGAAGTGGGATGCACGAGTCCTACAATGTCCCTGCTATAGGCCATCCAAACCCAACACTTCGCCCACCAGGGATCCGACCAATCGTCTATGGATCCCCGGATGGAAAAGGGCCCAACTTAGCCCTTTCCACGACGCCTCAACCAACATCTAAACGTAGCTATAGCTTAATTAAAACCGACCAAAATTCTTCTTCTAAAGGGGAAAGCAAGTGTACAAGGTGCCCTTAATTCCCACTAGGGGTTCACCCAAGATATCTAAACTAAAAATTAAAACAAGTCTAATATTACGTTTCGCTAGATCGGAACCCTTCGAAGTACTATCCCGGAAGAAAACCTGTCAGTCTGGCCCTAGCGTCTTACGTGGGGGATTATTGGCCCACCTTTTTCCGAAACGAATTCAATTCATCCGCCGTTGCCTTTTTGATTCCATTTCTCTCCTCCCTTTCTGGCGTGTGCGGGGCTTGCGCACCGTCTTGTGTTCGGGAGTAAGTTATCAACCTTCGTGACCCTAGTTCGGGGGTTAGCTGGCGCTGGGAGGATATACGCGTAAGGGGGAGTACATTTATTAAACTCCTGTACGCAAACAGATACCAGTTGCAACTGCGGATGACTAGGAATATCTAATTGCGAGAAGTCTTCGTTGACAGTAGGCATCCAAAAGCATAGCCTTCCACCAGGGACTAAGTGGCTTGCGGCAAACTGCATGATGTCGTCTAGCATCGCAAGGAAACTGTAAGGTCGCTTTGGGGGGACGTAGTCGTCCTGCCTATAGCCCATGATCAGCGCCCCAGAACGGTAATGATATAGGCCCCTGGGGACATACAAGTGTCTCAGAACCCCATCCCGAATAACTGGTTCCTTCCCCTTTTCCGGATCCCGGTTACCGAGAACCTTCAGCCCCTCCCGCACGCCATAGGGTGGATCGCACACAATCGCATCGATAAACGGGGTCTGGCGAATAGGCGTGTTGGTAAGATCCGAGACGAACCCATCCAAGTAATTCCCCATGAGTCCGTACTGCTGAAAATTACTCAGTACACTCCTTCCATTCTTCCCCCTGATCTGCCGCCCATCGATATCAGACCCCAGACACAATCCGCCAAAGTGCGCACACGAAACCACAAAGGACCCCGTCCCAACAAATGGGTCGAAGGCAACCTTCCCGGGCGCAATGAGTGCCATATTCGCCGTCACCAGCGCCAACTCTGCGTCCATGGAAGTAGTCCCGATGTAATGCCTCTTCTTCAAATCGTACTTCTCAACAAGCGCTCTGCTCCCACCACTCACCCTCCGCCCGAAGAATATACGCATAGGTGTCGCCACTTTTTCTGGGAATTCCTCCAGCACGGTGAAGGTTATTTCTGGGTCTTTCATCCTTATCTCCCCGTCAAGGCCAAGGTAAGCGAAGCTTTCAATTATCTCCCGCTGCGTGGATTGCTTGCGCTTGCCGTTGTAGCATTCTATCTCGAATTTGAAGGTGTGCGACATGCATGAGGGCCAGAGGTGCCGCGTTTGAGATTTGATCGTTTCGTGGAGGTGATCGTAGTCTGGACCTGTACCCCAGAGTTCGTAGACGCCTTTTGCTAGGATTGAGCGTTCGATCAGGGTTTTTGCGGAGGAGCTGTTAGGGAGGTGGACTATTGCGAATGGTGACTGTGAACCCGGGGGAAAAATCAAAAATTATTAGCCAATTTCCTCTCTTTTTCTCCTTTCTTTTCTTGCGCGCGAGGAGAATACTCACAACATCGGAGTATTCCTTCCATTCGATTCCCACTCCGGCAAGCTGGGACAGTGAGTCTAACTCTGGTTTCCTAAACGTCTCGTGAATCTGGGCAAAGTATATCAGGTATTCCCGTAGCTCTGACGGTTCTTCGGACATTTGTGTCTATTAGTGGTGGTGGTGTGGGGATCGGGTTGTGCGGTTGGTTGGTATTACATGCGGGGGCAATGTAGGTGGGCTGGTGGGGCGGAATTTGGACAGGTTACAATAAGGTTTAGCCAAGCTTTTTTCGATTTTCCGAGAAGATGGGCTCCCAGAGCCGCCTGGGCTGTAGGAGGCATTGCATCAGCCATCACTCGTACAATATCCCATTTTCTCGGTCTAGGCAACACAACCAATCTTGCAATCAGAATAGAAAGAGAAAGAATTACCTATTGTATTTGATCCCCTGAGGCCCCGTTAGCTAGGCATACCCCCTAGTGACCCCGCAGCTAAAATAGCAAATCCTTACAAGTGAGACCACTTGAGTGAGTTCCATCTCGACTGCTAGCGAAAAAAGCTTGCCGAATAGTAATAGATCGTGAAAGTCAGTTGTTGTGAATTAGAATGGAAATTTCACTAGGGGAACCTAAGTTAATTTAGGCATGTTACGTTCCATGTACCTGAGTCTATATATACTGTATATAACATTAGTTATCAATTTGTGCGGGGTTTTTACAGGTATATAAATGTCTTGGATCCGTATGCTTTAATGTTGCCAGCGGATCTCTCCACTGGAGCCACAGGAAGTGAAGAGTATCTCCTTACTGAGAAAAGATTGATTTCCCGAGGCAGAGAGAATGTGTGTATAGAAGGCTGCCTCAAGGGGGATGGAAAAATTCTGAACGTTAGGGGTATCCGACGAGGTCAGTAGGGAAGTGTTATGGGATCTAATAACGCCATGCATTACTAAACTAAATCTTTAAAGTGAACTTCAACGAAAAATCTAACGGGTATGATACCTACTATGATACCATCCTGCCCATAATTGGCAATGGTGAACTAGGGAGAAAGGCTGAGAGCACGGCAACGTGACCATACTAACATCTACCAACAATTCCTAGCCTGCTTCTCTAAGGACACTGCTCTGGTTTTTGATCGCCTTGAAGCGCCTAGGCTAATGCAAAGCACTACCTTTGCATGCCAACCCCCCCCAATCTAAGCTCTAAGGCACAGTCTCACACTCCCACAGAGCCCACGCCGAACACCTTTGTAATGACCTGAAGCCCACCGGTTAACCCCACCAAAATTCTATTATGAATCAGTCCCGGCATCCCAATTGCCACAATCTCCAAACCTCCCATCTATTCATTCACTGCCAACAAAGGATAATGCAATTATAAGTTAACCACCACCACGAAACCCGACCTCATATAAGACTTTCTCCAGGAGCCGTCATAGAATCTCATGTTCCTGTAGCGTGGGTAGGTAGGCACTGCTGCCCTATGGTGAATCCATACCGTTACATTCCGAGGCTGAGTAAGAGAAATAAACAGAGAAGGGGAGATATTTATCTTTGAAGGGAAAGGGTGGAAATCATAAGGCGCAGGGGAAAAGGGTTTTTATGAACCATGCAATGGGGGCTTCATGCAACACATCATTCGACAAGCATTTGCTCCCCCCGGGGAAAGGTATTACCGTATCTTTTGGCTTCACCGGGATTGGAGGGATAATTAGTACCTACTGTGGTAATTGGATAGGAGAAACCCTAAACGTTAGAACAATATTCTGTTAGTTTGTTGTATCATACTTATTACAGAATACAGCAGGCCTAGAAGCTAACCTCCCAAACTTCATATTCTGCTACAGAAACCATAAACCCCCAATGTTCATTATGACAGCGCATAATCTAACAACCCTTGGCGGCAGGATTTGATAAAAGCTAACTTCCCTACCGAATAACAAGGAGTTCCAGCCCAACCCATATGAAGATAATCCACTCCAGAGCACCTACTTGAATGGCCCTCCGGTTCATCCGAACCGGGAGCCAAGCGTCCAAATTATTTTTTCCGCAATTACATACGCACTGTACCATTTGACCATCACCGATCCTCAATCACTAAGCACCACCAGCTACCGCTTGCTCGAATACATTGTGCTTGGGATGTGTGCCAAAGGCACCTACAAGGCGTCACGACCTGTCCCAGGAATGCTTTTTCATGACCCCATCCTTTCTCCCTTCGTGGAGGGCGAGCTGGACTTTTGGGCCTATGATGATTGGGGGGGGGGGGCGAATATAGGCTTATTGTAACCTAGGATTGCCCTTCCGTGTGAGCAATTGCCGGCCGTTGCTAGTTGAGTAAGCTTTGTGGGGCTAAAATTTGAACGGGCCGCTTGTAGAGTTAACGCTGGGGAAGTCCTTTGCCTAATCTCTCCAGGTTACGACCCAAAATCCGCTTGTTACACTACAGGTACTTCTGCTTTAAACCACTGAGAATTCTCATTAAACACATCCAGGGAGTAAAAAAATACCTCCGTTGAAATCTACCAACAGCTAAGGAGGAAATACACCACCCACCCATTAAAATCCCGAAATCGGTGTTTCCAGTAGGATAAGTATTAGTTCCCAAGTTTACCTTTCATGAAATACCCAGCTGGCGCAGTGGTTTACCTTCTGTCGCAATTAGCGGGAGCCCAGGAGTTCAATCCATGCTGACAATCAGTTATTATTGAACGATCCGTCATGTAGGGCAGGAAAACTGAGAATTCCTCAAATCCTGCCCTATGGGGACTGGGAGATTGAAGAACTTAGCCCTCATCAATAGGGCTCTGGGGTTTAACAATCCTGCTACGAGGTGGTAGAATCCGACTCTAGACCTTAAAGGTTGGCGATCGGCGGGTAGCAGAAGCAGACGGGAGGTTGGCGGAAATCATAAAATAGAATAGAATAAAAATAACAAATAATAAAAAATAAAAAATAAGAAAGAAAAAATCATTTTCTTCTTTTATCTTGGGAATGCAGCTGCTGGCCCTAATGCTATAGCTATTTTAGTCGTTTTCATTCTAGTGAGATGCTCTGCCCTTATTTATTGCCTTGCATCATATACATAGCTTTTTTTCTAGTAAAGCGAGGCAGTATAGATAAGATGGGCAGACGCCGAACAGGTACATATAGTACAGCTAGGAAAACACATGATGTTGAAATCAGACCCGCGCAATACTGTATTAACTTGGCACCTCGGCGTCTGATTGGGTTATCAAACTAACAGACGGCACTTCCCAAATCCGCAGTTCAGCACATAAGTAGGATTCACAGATGGGATAGGCTAGAATATCTCCGAGATATAGGCTGTTATAACTCCACCTTACGAATAGACAATAGGCCACTCCCACCCCCCCCCCCCCCCCCGCGTAGCCCGTTCCCTGATATATTACCAGCCCGCGTGTTGCCAATACAGGCTTTCTGCTTCATTATCTATCTACCCTATCCGTCGCACATGGCGACTAGTTAGTTATACTGCCAAAATCCATCCCATTCCCACCAAGAACAAGCTTTTCTCCCAACTCCCATTGGGATATAAGTATAGGGTCACAAGCGGTCACGAGCGGTCTTCACGGCAGATGGTAAAGGTGCTGGAAATATCGGTACCAGAACGCACTAAAGCGTGTAAACTATGAAAACGTCTTCTCTGTTTATATATATTTCCTTTACCTTCCTCCTCCTTCACTTTCCTTCGTATACAATTCTTGCTACGTTTGGCTCAGTGGGTTGTGTATAGTACTCGTTGCGTTTAATCAGCCTCTTCTCTTTTTTAGTTCACTTCACTGTACGAACCCCTCGTTCGGATCATTGCCTGCCTTTTCAACGGATGGAGTGCTGTGCAGTGAGTTGGCCCCGTAGTAGTGGAAGTAGCGATGTCTGACCGGACGCAGATGCACTATTTGTTAAGAAGCTCTTTTGTTCGGGGGATGGAATGTGTAGGGACCGGTGGGTTGTGAGCCCCGTAGCCCTCTGTGTGAAAAGAAGTTATCCGAATGTGAACAGGAACGGGTCAAAATATTGTATCTTTTTCATAAATTTCATTTATATATCCTATGCTCTCTATTTCTTTTTCTTCTTTTTGTTAACTAGCGACTTCTCACCCCAAACCGCGAGGGTGAGATGTTGGAAATTGCAGTTAAATGCCCGCACTCCAAGGCTACCGTGATATACGTACGCACTAGTCAAAGGATGCGCAAGCCTATGAAATCGTTTTCACCCCCTCATTTTCTCCTTCCCTCCTGTCTTCTCCCGCAACACACACCTTTCCTCCTATACACATCTTTCCTCTCAAGTCTTTCTTCTTCATCAACTTATCACAATCAATCAACGATCTTCATCGCCACTGAAGCGGTTTCGCCACACTGCGTAAAATCCTCATCGTAAATCAGTACCTCTTCAACCACATTTTTCAGCATGAGAACAGGTTCTAGTTACCGAGTGACTATTCGTGACTTTTTATACAGGGGGGGCAATATTAGGGAATTATCCACGGGTACACGGGGCCTATGATGATGATGGAGGGGGCATATTGTAACCTAAGATTGCCCTTTCGTGTAATCAATTGCCGGCTGTTGCTAGTTGGGTAAGATTTGTGGGGCTAAAGTCTGAGTGGGCCGCTCGCAGAGCTAACGTTCAGGAAGTCCTTTGCCTAAGAATCGCCTAATCTCTCCAGGTTACGACCCAAAGTCCGCTTGTTGTAGGGACACTTGAATGCTTGATTTATCAGCACCTGCTACAACATAAGCTCCTATAACAAAAGATGCAATTATCCAGGGTCAAGTTTATTGTACTATATAGCTTTTCCCTGTATTGCATCCTGCACTTGTAATTCTTGGTATGGTATTATGAGAGTTGTTTATAATACGAGGTTGTTCGAACACTAGTGTCTGCCCCAAGGCCCTGGGGTCGGACGCAATCTCCCGCACACGGTTACTATGAGTGGTAGGTATTTTGATTTTTACGTTAGTCTTCTCTTGCGTATGAGTGCGTGATGGTTTTCGATTGTCTAGCAGGGGCATGACACGCGGCCCCTTCACAAATTCCTTCCGGGCTGGTATCAGACCAGCCAGCCAGCCAACCAAAGGGTCCTTTTTTCAGGGAATTGGTGACCCTCGGCCTGAACGTAGGATGCCATTCCCCAAATGCAACTGCCATAAATAAAACTTGCGCCATAGTAACCTTGAGCGTTGGCACTTGCCCCACCATAATTATCGGTTCATTGCGGGGTTTTGCACATCTTACAAAATTTCCTTTCCCCCCACCCCGCATTTCACCCGCCGTAGCGCTTTCAATAAGTGGTGGGGGTCTGCTTCCAGCAAGCAAGAAAGAGCGAGGGCTCGATGTCAGGTTGCGAGCATAGAGCAGCAGCCTGATCTGGCAATCCAAAGAGTACACAATTTGTAGGTAGACAGTATACACAGTAATAAACCGGGGTAGGCCACTCACTGTACCAAAAAAAGATGGAAATAATTCGTTCCATTTGTGGCTGGTCTGTTACCTTCAGCCTGGCTTTCTGGGTTCTCATTCTTGCTAGGCATAGGATTTATGACAGTATATACTAGTAGTCTGTCAGCTAAGCAGATCGCGCTTTTTAATAAGTTGCGCAGCACATTATAGGTTAGTATCGCTCGAGTTGTATGATTTCATATCTTATCGTACAGCAGCAACGAGCTCACAAAGCGCTACTTCTGCTTAAAACCACTGAGAATCTCTCATTAAACACATCCAGGGAGCAGAACAATACCCCGTTGAAATCTGCCAAAAACTTAGGAAGAGACACACCACCCAGCCATTAAAATCCCGAAATCGGTGCTTCCAGTAGGATAAGTATTAGTTCCCAAGTTTACCTTTCATGAAATACCCAGCTGGCGCAGTGGCTAAACCTTCTGTCGCAATTAGCGGGAGCCCAGGAGTTCAATCCATGCTGACAATCAGTTATTATTGAACGATCCGTCATGTAGGGCAGGATAATTAGAAAATCCTGCCCTATGGGGACTGGGAGATTGAAGAACTTAGCCCTCATCAATAGGGCTCGGGGTTTAACAATCCTGCTACGAGGTGGTAGAATCCGACTCTAGACCTTAAAGGTTGGCGATCGGCGGGTAGCAGAAGCAGACGGGGGGTTGGCGGAAATCATAAAATAGAATAGAATAAAAATAAATTTTTTTTTTACTTCTTTTGTCTTGGGAGGGAAGCTGTTGGCTCTAAAGACTATAGTCGTTTTAGTCGTTTTAATCGTTTTAGCTCTGGCAAGATACTCTCTCCCTATTTATTGCCTTGTATACATAGCTTTTTTTCTAGTAAAGCGGGGTAGTATAGATAAGATTGGCAGACACAGGACAGGTACATACAGTACGGCTAGGAAAAGACATGATATATACTCTTCTTTTTTTATTTATTAAGGCTGATGGATGGATGGTATACTAAGTACTGATTACTGCCATGTATTTAAAGTATTTTTACTTATTTTTCTTGGTTGGGTTGGGGGGCTGTGTCCAGGAGGTTGACAGCATCACGGCGAGAATTATGAGCCTTCGTTGACCGGCCAACTTTGTTCAGGCACGATTCAATGAATGATTTTCAAATTTGAAAGGCTCCACAATCGGTATACAAATCAACATTCTTGGGGGAAAAGCCCTCAAGAAGATGATAAAGAATAACTGTGAGGCCTCTTTCCTCCCGTAATATTTACTAGTGGAGGAGCCTTTCGAATTTGACAAGTTCAAGTTTCGGTGGGAGGGTGAGAAATGAATTACAATTGCCACAGTTTGTATACGGTACTCAGTATCATAGTCCAGGATTTGTTGCCGAGGAGGCAGGCTTTTGACTTAAAGAAATCGTATTTCACACTAAATATATCGAAGAAAACTTAGATATGACTTGGTTAATCATTACAGCAATTACTTGTACTATTATCATGGTTACTCGAGTACAGTACTGATATGATACCATCATATTGCTTGTATTATTAGAACCTTTTACCAATAACCCACTCATAACACAGGGCGTGGCACTCAAGCCTGCGCAGCCACTTGAAACACTTTTTTTTTAGTCGGATGCACGTTTTGAATGGCACGAACCATACCTGAGATACGCGATCCTCCCGGAAATGCCTCCCCGCGTTAGTACAGGCCTAGCACGAGCAAAGCATGGCAAAGCAAAATAAGAACAAAAATCCCTAGCAAAAAACCCTTTTCAAGCTCCCGCCTGAATCGATTTAATATAGCGTTGCCCACTCACTCGCCCCTGCTAGTAGTGTAAGTTACCAATGCCGTGCCTACAAACCCCAATCAGCATATTTCCCAATATATAGCGCGCACAGGAGTGGAGAGAGGAAACTTACATAAATCACAAACCCATCAAAAGCCCCAAGCACCCTCCTAACATCCTTCCTGGCAATCCCCTCCCGGACCGCAATCTTCTCTATAGCATGCTGTCCGTTAAGATACTTGATAATCCTATCGAACAACGCCTTGATATCAGGCGGTTGGTCTCTAGTCATCATCTCCAGCCACGAACTCTCAATACTACTCGCCTGATGGGGCTCGAGGATAATGCTATCCTCGTACTCCTCCTCGGAGTCACTATCATTATTGTGGGATAAAAGGCTAGATATGGATGATGCCACCTTTGCCAACTCCCTCTCCCTCTCCCTCTCTTTCTCTCTCCCCTTTTCTTGCAATTGGGAATTGAGCGGGGAGTCAGTGGGTGACTTTTTCGCCTGCCGCTCTTCGGCTGCTACCGCGCGCTTTATTTGCCGGGTTACGCGGAGCCATGCAAAGTTACGGAGTTGGGTTGCGAGGCCATGGCGGATTAGGAATGCAAGTATTTCAAGATAGGCGGGGCGATGGTCGCGGGAGGGGATGAAAGTGGAGAAGGGTTTTGGTTTGCCGGAGAGGAGGGTGAGGAGTTTTGGGAGGGGCTGGAGGGTTGGGAAGAGCGCATTATAGATTGGGATCAGTGTGTGGAGTCTAGGTTAGTCAGTTAGAACCGTTGTAGTCAAGGGGGAGAAAGGGAATGGACTTTTTCATGTCAGCGTTAGGAGATACAACATAGGTGTCTCTCTGGTGTATAGGTGGGATAGCACGGGCTTTTCTCCAGTGCACAAGATGACGAGCCATGACCTGGATTTCGTGGAGCGGGATTCCGCATGAGTTTGATATTTGCAGGAACCTATTTATGTTGTTAATATCATACCCCAATTTCGGTAAGAGAATGAGCACATACGACATGGTCGGTTTGCACGCCTCGACGAAACGGGCCAATGATGCAGAGGAATCGGTTGCTTCGGCCGCAATATCTTTCAGAATGCCATCTACATCTTCAAGAAATAGAAGAGTGAAGTGCTTCGCAAGCATGTTGTCCCCCTCAGTGTCGTCATCGCCGAATGAATTGGCAGTTGTTAAGGGTCTGGAAGCGCAGATATTAGTCTATTAGTCTTCTTAAAGATAAACCGATCACGCACAGTCCAGGAACCTGTGGCTCCGTTATCGACGGCAAAACAGAGATTTGTGATATTATGGGCATTTGAAGCGACAGCCCAAGGTTGTTATTAAGAAACACATGAGCTATCTTTGACTGGGATATATCAATATAAACTCTGGAGATCGCATACGCAAGGCTGCTCTGATCCAGAATGTCTCTCCATAAATCTGCGAAACTGGTCCCTACATCCCATTAGCAAATCCCCAATACCAAACCAACAAAATTATATACCCTCATGATTTGCCTTGTCCTTCAGTCGAACAATCCTCTCCGCCTCCCTCCAAACGTACCCATCTTTGGCCTGCTCGTATTTTAGAGCTCGCGCAAACCTCCTGACAACATAGTCAAACATCTCCTGTGTCCGTGAATGGCACTCCAACTCCGGAGGGTTTAAAACAAAGACGACATGAAACATTGTCATGTTACCAAAATTACCCCCCTGAGAGCTCTCTCCATCCTCATCATCCTTCTCGTCATCGGCGTCATCTTCATGTCCTTCATTCCCCATAGCTATGCCCCCAGCATCCGGATTCCCTCCCACATCCACATCGCCATCGCCATCACCGCCACCGCCATTCCTCCCGCGCCCCCTCTTCTTCTTTTGCTTCCTCCACGTTCCATCGGGGCGAACGTGTAGTGGATAGCCAAGGAAAACCATATCATCAATCGACAACTCAAACTTGGTCTTGCACATCCGCTCCTTCGGCGCCAATAACCCGGCTAAAAACTCCTCCTTGAACCCTAGCACCCTCATATCCTCCCCTTTCTCATCCCCACCCTTACCATCGCCCTCATCTTCCTCCTTCAAGTGTTGTCTTCGGCGACTGCGCGTCTTACTCCCACTGTCACTTCGTTCCGTGGCGGTTCTGCCCCGCGCGGTTGTTCGGGACTGCCTGTCGTCGGCGTCATCGTCGCTAGAGCCGGATGTAGATAGGGACGAAGGGGATGAAGTTCCGGAGATGGTGTAAGCAGCGTATTGGGAGTGTAGTCGTTTGGGGGTGCACGTTGGAGTGGATTTTGGCTTGGGCGGATAGTGAAAGACGAAACTCACGCCGGAAGAGGAGCGAACAATTAGGAGGATCGCGATTAGGCAGGGGTTGGGATTTGTGCTGCGTTGCATTCTGGGCGGTTGGTTGGTGAGGCGGGGGAGGTTGGCGGCGGGTTGTTCCGTTGATCAACGGAGATGGTGGCCAGCGTGTGCTAGCCAGAGTCACAGCATCGTGGATCATCGGTTACCGGTGTACAGTACACATTGCTGAAGAAATTGCTATAATATCGTACAAATAACAAAGGGAGTTATAACTGTGCATGGGCGTCTTGTGATAACACGCTAACTCTTCCCCGTATTCTTCTTTCCCAGCTCCCTGCTCTCCCGCCTCAACTCTTCTAGCCTACTACTGCTCCCAGTGCCGACCTTCCCGCCCTCACCCGCTGTCTCTGTTATCTTCTCTGCATCATCCTGAAATCCAAGATTCCGAAACTCGTCTTGAGCCATCAGGTTGCTGCGCCCGAAAATAATTTAGCCTGTCTACCACAAAACTACGAAAGAAAAGAAAAAGGTTACCCACTGATCCATTCGGCACTTCAGGTAAGCCTTCGCCAAAGCCCTGCACTCATGCGCGTTCGTCCCTCGGACCTTTTTTAAACAGGCAAGGTAGTCTTGCATCGCAGGCTTACATTCACCTTATCCCCATCATTAGCTTTCTATCGCACTGCAAAGGAAGTTCGGGGAGCAGTGGCGGGGGGCAGACACCATCATGGTCGAGTGGGAAGCTCCCGCGCTCTGGCCTATGATAGCCCGTTTGTTAGCCAGGACAAGGGGCGGGGAGAGGGATAGGGTGAGATACGGTGTTGGAGAAAATATTATCGTGGAAGGAGGTCTGCCAAAGCCGCTCATTGTGATTCGTGGTTGGATTAGGTTCGTGGCGGGATCTTTAAATCCTAGGGATATGAGTATCTCAATATGTGTTACTAATTACACTATGGCGTTTTTCTTGCTACGGTACTTGTGCTTATCTGATCAGATTCAGCGGTCTAACGATGACAAGCAAAGGATAAAAAATACATGCCCCCTTATCTATGGGTTACTGTATCGGGCAGGCGCAGTGCTGTATTAAATGCAGCTAGATGATTGGTTTTGGTGCTAATTCGATAAATTTATTCTGTACAAGTATGATAAACCTAAAGGGCATTCTCTACGATAACTATTATATAAAAATCACAAAACGGTCACAACCACCGCCCGATGGGTATGGCGGGGAGGTAGGCAGTTGGAGGGTCCTTGAATGCAATTGATCTACACTTCTTTACAGGTATCATAGCCAGCAGGATTTTCGGTCATGTGACATTGAATCAAAGATTCCGAATACGGTAGGAACATGGTGCTGTACGGCACGGTATGATACATACTCGATTACAGGAGTCAAGGAACTGTTAAAGATTCTGAGGACGGATAGCAGCAGACTCCCCCATACCTACCCAAGAAAGAAATATAAAAAGTCCTCCAAAGAAACCCCAAGACCAAAAGGTCTCTCTGCCCTTGACCTACGATGAATACGTACACCCCTCCCTAACAGATGAACAATCCCCCCAGCCTCCTTCTGTCACTCCTTCCTTTTCATTTACCACTCATCTCCGGCTTGGCCAATCAAAGCAAAAATCACCGAAATCTCCATAAACACCAACCATGTCCTCACCTTCCCTAGGAGGGGGGTCTTCCACTAGAGGCTCTGCCAATTACAGCACGGACATGAGGTTTGACGACAATGTTCCAGCCAATGTGATCGTCCGTGCAGGAAAAAATCTGAGGGAAACAATCGATCCCACCGAAGAATTTCTGTTGCCTGCTGGCGAAAAGAGGTACCCCCTCCGGCATAGGTATTTTTTATCATTGAATCCAAACTAACAGAAATAGGGTGGTTATGAAATGTGACAAAAGTAGCCTCCCTAAGGAAAGAAAAAGAAAGCGCATAGTTAACCGCAATTCTTAGATGACCCAACAACCGCAATCTTCACTTTCAATCGTGACGGCCAAACCCTCGGCGGAATTCTCGTCAGTGCACTCTTAGCACTCCCGTGTGTAACATTTGCAGCGTACAGAGTCGCCCACCCGCTATTCTTCGTGTTCGAATTGCGCCTTACCACGGATGGCACTATGGGCCCGAAAGAAGCTTTACTTGAGGCCTCGAAGAATATGGTAGAAGACTTGGTCATGTTGGGTAGGAGGTTTACTCATGAGTGGGAGCTTCTTAAGCAAGCAGAAATGACAGGGGTCGTTGGTAATGGCGATGTCGAGATATCTGGGCGCTCTACTTACAGTCGTGCTGCTGTATCTAGTACTGAAGAAGCAGTGGGTCGAGGTAGAACCTTCCAAGGTCGTGAGCGCAGCCAGCAAGGCACCCTCTACCAACCTGGTGCCGGGAGCCCAGGGAGATCAGGTTATCCGGGTTGCGGGAGTCCCGTCGGAGTGGGCTATCGGGGCAATGATCAGCAAAGAATCAGATCTCAGGTCGGCTCGAGCAGCCCCGAGGGGGTGGGGCGTCAGACAGGGGGTCAACCTACGGGTTACCAGGGCAGAATCAGAAACCCTGAAAAACTGGACAATCCGAATGGAATGAATCAAGATGGCAGCAGCTTGCAGGACCACGGGATGAGTGTACACAAAGCTAGAGGTCTACAAGGGGATGTATACCAGGGTGTTAAAACCTCCGAGGGTGGGCTTCAGGCTTCCTGGGGATCGGGTCAGCACGCCATGAGCCCTAACAGAATCAATCATCAAGGTGGCATTAAAGCCGGGAGTCCCCCAGAAGATCCCTTCCGGGCTGGCGCCGCAGTCCCTGATAGATCCGTGAACCAGGGCTTCTGGGGTAACGAGAAGTTGGAGCACCAGACAGACAGCCGTACTGAAGGTTATCAAGGCTATGGTTCTCAAGGCCTCGGGGGTACCGGATATCAACTCGGAAATCAACAAGCGAACACCACCGAAGCAGGAGGCGATTGGACACCAGAGTATCAGCGTATAGACAGCCAAAGCTCCAACTACCCGGACATTAAGCGTATCGCTAGGCACCACGCCGGAGGCCAACAAGCCACTGCCATTCGAGGCGGCGATTGGACACCAGAGGACCGGCGTCTAACCAGCCAAGGATATAGCTACCAAAATCAGCTCCAGAGCCCCAAGAGAGGCTACCGCCAAGGGCGCGCAAACGACCAAGCTGGGAAAACCCAAGCCATGGATCCCCAGACCCCAGGTTATCAGGGCTGGGGCCAGCACCATAGGCAGGAGGAGGATACCAACGCCTCGAAGGATACCGCAATGCAAGATAACGACTGGTAAGGTGCGGGCGTCCAAATGCTCGATTTATAGCACTTTTCTAGAAGGTGAGATGGACAGTTTAGTAGTTTAGGTTGGTGCTGTGAGAAAATTCGAAAAATGCATCGTCGTTATTGTGCTTTGTGACTCGAGTGAGAATTACTGCGCCGGGGAATAGCATTGTTTGCCCACAGAAGGAACAAGGATGATGTGGTGCTACAGTTGCACGAAAATCAATGAGAATTAAAATACTTATGAAATACCACTCGTGATTTCCTTTCGAGGTTTGGATACCCCTGCATTAAGGCCCACGTTCCCATGACACCACACTCCGCAGCGGGTCCTCGTCCTCTAAACTTGGAATGTGGCCTGCCTATAAAATACCAGCACCGTACCTACACAATATTTGCTGATTTCGATATTTTCCTTCTCATATCACGCTGTGCGACAATCCGCCCATCACCCAAAATCATCATTTCGGAATTGATCCCGGTCTCCATACCCTACTAACTTAAAAAAGGGACCTAAAAAGCTTAACCCAACCACCGGTAACAAGCCAAAGTCACGGGTGTCACGTCTGACACAAACGCACGGAGCGTCACGCTCAGTTCGTTAAAGTTCCTTTCTTGGTCGGTTCGGCTATCACCTCGGCACAGTGCCGGTATCCAAGGAACCTTTCGAACGGGACTGTTTGTTTACCGTAGGGTTGAGCATTGACCTTGTTGTGGTAATAGCCAGCCAGCTTCCCGTTCCACGCTCCATCTCTTTCTTTTACCCTTTTTTTCCTTCCTTCCTTCCTTCCTTGCTCTACCTTCAAAAATGTCTCAAGAGTTGATAGAATTCGAGAAGCAGCGGTAACGTTCTCCCCAGCGTATAATTCTTCCATATCGTATTTTTATAATATTAATTGCTTCTCCAGCGCCGCAAACATCGCCAGAAACCGGGCAGTCCTCGAGGGCCTCGGTCTCGAAACAGTTGCTCCGAAGCCCCCAAAGAAGAGAGTCAAGGTCAAAAAGGATAGTCCAACCGACGGTGTGCGAAAGTCCGCGCGTGTCGCGAGTATCCCGAAGCGCGGGTACCGTGAAGGTGATAATGGATCTAAGAAAGAGCACAACAACGACGACGAGTACTCCGACGAGAGTGAGAGCGACGCGGATTTCTACTCTGACGATAGTCAGCCGCGCAGTCGGTCGAGCAAACGTAAGCGCGGAGGGTATAAGTATGCTCCTGATTATGGCGATGTTTTGCTTCCAGGTGATGCAGACGGGTTGCGTAGGAGGGTAGTAAATGGAAGGAATGTTCAACATATCGATCCTAAGAAGCGAGCTATGCGGCCGGATCCGAAGGTCTTTGGACCCATTCTTGGGATCAAGGTGGGGCATTGGTGGCCGACCAGATTGGCTTGCAGTGCTGACGCTGTTCATCCTGTATGTTTGCCACTCCCCACTCTCATTCTTGCTACCACACAGCTGCTGACACACCAACAAGCCTACTGTCGGTGGTATTTACGGCAGCGTTGTAACTGGAGCATACTCTGTGGCCGTCTCTGGCGGGTACGAGGATGACGTGGACGAAGGATTCCGCTTCACCTTCACTGGCTCTGGAGGCCGTGATCTCAAGGGTACCGCGAAGAATCCTAAGAATCTTCGCACTGCCCCGCAATCCTCTAATCAGACCCTCACCGGCTTCAACCTAGCGCTGAAGGTTTCCTGCGACACAGGAAACCCGGTCAGGGTTATCCGTGGATTCAAAGCCGCCCTGGGACCAGAGCTGGGTTACCGCTACGATGGACTCTACAAGGTTCTGAAAGCCTGGCCGGAGACCGGCCTGTCCGGGTTCAAAGTGTGGAAATACGCCTTCAAGAGAATCGACGGACAAGCTCCCTTGGATACCAGCAGTGAGCCCACTTATCATCCTTTAACCAAGCTTTTTGGACCGCGACTAACGTGCTATTAGTTGGGGGCCCCGGCGACTACGATGACGAGGGTTCTGAGGACAACTCTGAGGACGACCACAGCATCAAGGATGAAATCGAGGAAAGGGCTGAAGAGAACCCTCAGTCTGGCACGGAAAATGCAGACGAACCCAAAGAACAGGCCGAGGCAGAGGTCGAACCCAAGCGGACTCGCAGATCCACCCGCAAGTCCTACCGAGAATCCGTCGGCGAAGCCGCCTGCAGCGACCCGACCGCTCCTGCGTCCAAACCTTCTGATGACGCCGAAACACCTGTCACCTCGGATGAGTCCGGTGCTGGTGAGGAGTTTGCTGTCATCGTCAGCAGGAAACCCAGCACTAGGACCAGGGCGAAGGATAAGAACCAGCCCTTGATAGACGAGTATCTCTTGTCTAAGGATGGTGATAAGGGTGTTCCTCTGGCGCGTAAGAGTTCTAGAAGGGCCAGCGGGAGGGGGAAAATGTGAGTTGGAAAGGTCTCTTTTTGCGCGTGGCGGAGGGGCGATTGTAATGTAATGTAAAGTAGTGTAGTGTAGTGTAGTTTTCTCTTTCCTCTTCTCCCTTTCCTTCCTTGCCCGCAGCCCTTCCCTCGCTCTTTTACATAGGCTATTTCTTTTCACTCCCTTCTTACCGCAGTTCATTATCATACCTGTGCAGTGCTCGTGTCTCTGCCTGTTTATTTTGTATTTCCTTCAATGTTTGATTTGCGCGCCTGCTTCCTCCATAATGCTGGTGGTGATTCTGTCTTTTTAGCAAAAATAATCATGATTCGGTAGAGTATTATGGTTCGGCAACCACAGCAGTATTATTGCGTTCGGTGTGCTGCGATGGGGGCGTGCTATGATAGGGGTAGGTATGCTGGGCAGACTAGGTATTTGCTTCAACCACAATCGAGAGTTAGAATAAGGTAGGATGAGACAATGTAAGGGGTCATGGATCCTCGCTCGATGGGAATTAAGGTTCGAACGGTAAGCTTACATAATGGAATAGCGCACGATACCCGCATATGCAACACGATGCACTTAGTATGATATAGTATCATAACTTGCCGTAAACCCGCCAGACGCCATTAACCGGTCCGGTATAGAACTCACTTTAGATCTCAATGGAGACGTTGGAGATGAAGGAAGGAAGGAAGGAAGGAAGGGGGGGGAGGGTTTACACATAGCATCCGGAGGAGAGAAAAGAATTTAAGATCTCAAAATTAGGTACACGATTGACCCCCCGGGCATTGGGGGATAAGAGCGCTATAGATCGTTGTCCAACTGTCTGTCATATCATACCTCCGTAGATGATAGTAGTGTTTTCCTGCGCACAATCCTCCTCCTCCTCATATGCCACCACCAAATACTCATCTTTAGGTCCTCTGTCCAACCGCCCCTCTAATCTCAAGGGGTCAGTTATCTAAAACCGGCTTGCCACCAGGAAACCTAATGTGTGGCTAGAGACAACATTTACCCGGTAGGAAATTTTATAGGGCGGGATACTATAGATTTTGTTTTCCGGTATGATACCGGTATTGTACCCTGCAGGTGTGACTTGCGGCACTGTACGGGATCAGTTGTTTACCTTATGGTAACGTCGGGTATTATTCTAACACTAGTGTCCCAAGACTCGGTACATAGGCCTTACCGTCTCGGATTGTTGCTCCACCGGATTCGTCGTTGTCGTTCCGGACGATTCTTCAAGATTTGCCCAAGATTTGATATGATAGATAGAGATGCTCCTCACACTCCCGGATTAGGAGAGGATGGAAATCTCCAACTTTAGCCCCTTGCTCAGATAAAGAAAATGTATTCGCTGTCATTGGTTTTTTGCCCCTGATCCTAGCCCGAAAGGCCCTGGATTCGGGTCGATTCTTACCTTACCAGTAGACCTTTCGGATGTCTGACTTTTTTGCTGCCATATGAAAGCCTCACAAGTACTAACATGGGGAGGGCTTGGTATTGGGGAATTGTATATTTGAGTTGCTATTAGACCGTTGATTGAGATTCCCAGCTCATCCCTCGTCCGCCACTCTCTACCCCTCGTTTGGACCTTATATTATTGAATAAGTTAGCCGCTGATTATCATTACTCAATTATCACCCGGTTCCCGATTTCCTCAAATATTTTTTTGTTCACCATTCCACTCCAGAATATTGTTTAGCCCGGTGTCATAACTCGACAAAATGGCCTTTGTAATTCACTTAAGGGGCTGTTTGGCCCGACATGTTTGTGGTGAAATTTGGGTGGCTACATACAAGCTATGGTTGCACAACTCCGGTTGAAAGAACCCCATATCATACAAACAATGCACAGTACACGTTCCATCACAAAAACGAAGTATTATATATGCCATCAAGACGATTAATAGAGTATGACCGCACTCCAGCAAAAACAATTAATACTGTACAGGCACGATGGAGGTTTTGAGTTATCCGGTTTGTCTCAACACAATAGAAACAACCCTTCACCGACGCAAAATTCCAGATCACACACAGACACCAACAAATCCTAACTCGAGCAAGAGGATTCGTACAGCGGTTTGGACGGGTATGTGATAGGTGTGCGCATTCCTATTTCGCATAATTTCCTTCGACCAAGGGAAAATATTTGAACTGAGTCTCTGTGGCGGGCTTGCCCCGGAGGGGAGGGAAAGGCGGCGATTACCACAGGCGACCTCGTGGACCGGGGGGTGGATATCAAGCGGGGATAAAGGAGGGAGGCGGCCGCGGCGGGCATGTTTGTAGAGTTGTTATGGTCCTTGCGAGAATAGTGTATGGGTTATCCGCATTGGAGGGAGCGAGGAGGGCGATGTCTTCCCGGCCTTAGATCGCAGATGCTGGGGGCTCCAGTAGTGCTACCACTCCAGCCTGGCCAAGTTCTGCAGCCCACCAGAGTGGTGTTCGGCCTCGCTTGTCAAGATTGTTGGGGTTGACATCGTCCCGTCCGAGCAGTATTTTTACTACTCCCTCGTGCCCATTCCAAGCAGCACAACAGAGTGGTGTTTGCCCGTACTCATCTGGTTTGTTGGCGTTGACGTCGCTCCGCCTGAGCAGTGTTCCCACCACTCCCTCGTGCCCATCACAGGCAGCCCACACGAGAGGTGTATTACCTGTGCAGTCTTCTTGGTTGATATCACAACCTTCCGTTTCTACCAAACCAGCTACAATCTCGACTATCCCAAAGATGGATGCGCAATGTAGGCCACCGAACAGGATATTTTACCGGTGCCAATACAGCAAGAGTACAATCTCTGCGCTTCCAAGAGGATTTTGATGGATATGTGGTTATTGTAATCATCAAATAACTTTAGTGCAAGCAATTTCGTGCAATCCGAGAGATCCATTTTTGCGTGTATTCCCCAATAAAGAAGAATAATTGAGAAAGGGTGTGTCCCGGAGGTGAGGAGAGGGGGTGGCCGAAAGAGCTTTGACTTGCTGGGAGTTCAGATAACTTAGGCAAGTTTCTGCCATCGTCGAATGAGCTGTACTGAAAAGCTCGGGATGAACCCGGAGGTACTCGTGAAGGGTGGAGTGGATTGACCGGACAGTGGAAGCCTCCTTGTCTACGGTAACGAGTCCTTGGCAGCAGGCTAGCAATGTCGCTATCGAAGGAACATTGTCGGCATTAAGCTTCGGCGATCTTATTTCGACTGCTAGGGCATGACACAATTCATCGGGCTTTAAGGGCCGCTCTGAGTGAGAGACACACATCAAAGCAGCCATTCCAAGCCTCTCCTTCTCCTCACCTTGTCCCTTTATCCGAGTTAGTGTTTCGCTATAAGCATCCCCCAACTCCAAGCCATTGCGTTGAGCCTTTGCCGTCTACGATGTATCGTAGTTTCTTGCAGGATCGCATCGATATTTAATGAGACAAGTAGAAATCTAGATATGCATCTGTTAGTAGGTAGCTCGAGGTAGCTTCCCTAGTATCGTTGCTTCTACCTACATTTCGGAAATATCTTCGGGAACTTTCCTTAGGATATCTGCCTCCAGAGTACTGTCCATCGCATCCAGGGTTGTATCCTCCCCTAGCCTGCTACAAAGACACCTGACGATATCACCTCTCCTGGGGGTGACGGATAAGGTTGTTGCTCTCTCGGAAAGGCGTTTCTCGATTTCTGCCTGAATATATGGTCTTCCGGTCAAGAATATTCTAGCACCTGGAGACTTTTGGAGAATTTGATCTAGCGAATCAAGGACCTTGATCCTATATCCTGCTATGCATTCGTCCAGTGCATCAATGCATATGAAGGTGAGTTTTTTAGAAGAGATGGCCTGTAGCATTTTTTCAATGTCGGTAAGATGCAGTCCCCGTCCACCAATGAACCGTTTCTGTTCTTCATAGGCTTGGGCTATTCCCTCCGGTACCTCTTCTAGTCCGCCCACAACCTGTTTGAGCAAGGCGCCCAGCATACCCGTCGATGACTGCTCCTTTTGGACGGCGAAGTCGAAGTAAAAACACACAACAGCAACATTTTGTCCCCGTGACTGATCGCACAAGCTGTCTATCACCAATGAGCTAACACCACTCCTTGTCAGCACTTCCTTTCTTCTGTCCCTCGAAGCTTGCCCTTGTTGTTTACCTAAGATAGGTCTTCCCAACCTTTGGATCTCTATAGCAAAATAGGACCGCGCTATAAGATTCAGTTCCGATTCCGTCACTACCAGAGGTCCAACTTCTAAATCCCTCGGTTTGCAAGAGTCATCATCCCCCTACGTCTTCTATCCGCCAGTCTCGAATGTCCTGGTGCCGTGGCCTGGGATCTAGCGGGGATAGCCAGGCAGGATATCAGATCGGTCGTCGGCAACAGTAACGTTATTCGACACGTTAACTGTCATGACAGTGTTCGAAGAGTTGATGTTATTACTGAAATGTTGAGCCATTTTCCTCTCTTGTAGGTTAGGATGTTGTGGGTGATGGGTAAGGGAGTAAATCGACTGCTGGGATTCCCGGGGGATGAAGAGCGGGGTCTCTTGTGGAACCTTAGGATACTTCAGGACCCTCCAATCAATCTCCACCAAATCTCTGCCAACCACGCCCTGTCTATGCCTACCGCGTCGGTAAGAAATGGCAACTTAAAGCATCACAGTATAGCTCTTGGCGATGCCAATGTGGGCAGGAAAGCTCTTCCCGCAGCCTCGTATTTGGTTCCGCGAAGAGAGAAGCGCGGTTTCTGATGTTCATCGAGACACCCAGTACAATAGTACTCGCACAGCACAGCGTGGTGCGGTGCCACAGAAAGTTGCTATAATACTGTACATTTACGGTCACGGTGATCTACCACATCCTTCCAACAATCGAGGAGTAAATTAGTCAAAACCAAATGCTATTCAACGGCTAACCTGAGTTGTGGTTGAATATGCTGATAAATACTCGTAGTCTCTTATCAAAGCCTAGGATAAAATCCAGGATCTAAACTAACTAATCGAGGCAGCAGAGTAAATATCCGGTCGCTTGTAACCTGAAAGAAATTATCACATGAATGACACCCTTAGTACTGTATCTATACACTTTGCCCAAAACGTGAACCAAGCCACTGTGATTAGCACAGTACGTGCAGGAATGGGCTCAGTCTCCTCTTAGGCTCTGATACACTTGGCCAATGTTGTCCCCAAGCAGACAGCTTAGTTATCACCACTTTTCCTCTTTTGATTCATATCTCCGACACGGAGCGTCACTCGTCTAAATTTAGGGCTCAGGAATGTAAGTATACATAGCGTGAGCCTACCAGGCACTGTCAGTCGGGCAAGTATCATATAAAAAAGCGCATTCGTCCTCGGTGGGGCTGTAAGGTTTACACGTAGCGTACGGAGAAGGAAAAGAAAACCTAATTTATATTTTTAAAACTTGATAGACAATTTACAGCTGTAATTTATGGTACAGTATCGTCTGTCTTCAATACTGTAACTTAGAGAATTATCCGAAGGCTGATGAGAGCTCCACTTGCACTCATGAAGGACTGCCAACGCCTAGGACTCAATTCCATAACTAGCCACGCCCTCGTGAAAGTCGGACATAACGTCCTGAACGAGATCATAAGTCATAAATGCCGTTACTCTTCTGCCTTTTCCACATCTCTAGCCACAATATTCCCACACTCAGCCTTGTCATCAAAGCTCTTGTTACGAAAAAAAAAAACCCCCTCCAAAGAACAAAAGGAATTAGGAGTGTTTCGGTTTATATTAGGTTATATAAAATACTCGAAATAAGAGTCATTATCTGTGCTACGAGGAGAAGCTTTCCCACTGACACAATTAGCCACCACCTTACTTCTCTTGCTTTCCTCTTCAGTGACTGGCTAATTGTGCCTTCTGAGTTGAGTTACATGTATCTAAGTTGGCTAGATCTTAGCTTTTAGGTTTAGGTAAGTTTAAGTTGTGGTGATAATCGAACTTCTCTCGCAAGTACCTTTGGTCAAGCTCTTCTCGTAGGGCCCGTAGACGAGGTGGATCGCTCACACACGACTGTGCCACATCTACTACTGCTACTGAGTAGTTCGCATCTAAGTTATGATACCATAAAATTCCCTCTCAAGAATTTATCATTCCCATCTACAAAAGCAAACGAGTTCACTTCACGTCTTCGCGCTAACATATCATACGTCCTTCTCCAGGGAAACCACCTATTAGCAGCGAGGGAAGAGCAGGAGAGATAGGGGCCCAATGCAATGCTTTCTGAGCTGGACTCTGGCTCCTCCTCCCCCTCCTTACCCCTCCAGCCCTGTCCCCTCTAGAGGCACGTGACCTTTCATCCTTCTCAAGGAACTAACCACTGTTCTCGGGGAGAATCAAGCTTGGGAACCTGGGGCCATGGTGTCATACAATTTGGCCATGATCCCGGTGTTAAGTGGTATCATATGTTACTTTAGGAACTATAATCCCAGGGGGTCATATTATGGGAGGAATGATAATAATAATATTATAATAATATAATTCATGAAATTTCGAGAAGATTATCTCCTGGAGATCAAATAAGTCATTTTGGATGAGGTATGCAATCGTGGAACGCCCGAATACACACCCTGGCCAAATATACATTTTGCTCCTGACTGGCAGAATCTTAGTAATCCAGGGCTACAAGCCGATCAGTAGGACCGGGCATTTGCGGGGGGTTGCTTATTTAGGTGTTCCGCGATCGTACCTAATATCATATCGTACCTAACTCAGAGACACCACCAAGCAGTGATCTCGTAAGTAAACGTAGGGATGGGTTGTCCGCCTCTTTTGCGAGTGCTATACTATGATGCAGGATATTTTAGCTAGCAGACTATCTATCCGAGCGTTTTATATTATACGTCGCACTAGGAACGCCCCAAAATTCTCTTTGGTTGTGTCCTAGGTAAAAGCGGGGAGGGGGAAATAATAAAAAATCAAGGCTCATGAAGATGCAAACGAGGTATCTAAGCCTATTACATTCACAAGGGTATGCTGGTACGCCTCCACACATAGCCGCCCAAAATAAACCATCGAGGAAAGAGGAAATCCTGTACTATACAACAATCCCGTCCAATCCCCTGGAAAATAACCCGAAATTTCCATTCCCATTTGGTCCCTTATTCTCCTTGTCCTTCTCTGTATCCAGCACCGCAAATATCACTTCCCTCCACCAGCCCCCCGCAAACTCCGGTTCCCTAAAGACCCTAAGAAAGCATTCCACGACCTTCTCAGGCGGGTTGCGAAAAGCCCCGCATCCTAGCGCGCCTAGCACAATCTTTCGGTGCCCTTCTGTGGCAGCAATGCGCAATATCAGGCGGATCTTCTCGAGCATGAGGTTTCGGTCTGTGGGACGACGGTAGTCCGGGGGTGTGCTGTCTGAGAGAGGGGGGTCGCGAATCGCGGCTACGGAGATTACCGAGAGGATTTTGTACCTGGTGTCTGGTGGGTAGAGTTTGTGGCCGTCAGAGTGGGAGGTGCGAAAGACTACAATTGCCGGCGTGTAGATCCCTGCGATATCTGAGAGGGGGTAGTAGGCGCGATGGAGTTTGAAGCTAAGAGTTGAGCTATAGAAAACCATTAGGTAAGGTTACTATGACGGGAATTACGCTTGTATGGCCGAGGAAAATACCGGTAGCATAACTCCTCCTCTTGTGCCATTGCACCCATCTTCCAGCCTCCTCCGCCAACTTGGGGATTTGCCATGTTTAGAACCACCACGTTCTTACCCATCGCTATCGCCGTGTCGAACGTGTCTCCATTAATGACTTTAATCCGGCAGCCTCTCCTTCCAGCTTCTGGGTCGAGGTCAGGTAGCGTAAATCCCGGACAGGTTATTCCCGCAAGAGAAAGTTCCTCGCCCATGTATAATGACGATTGTTGCTGCGCTGCAGGAAATTGGGCAAGTACACTGGGTATGAGGCGCCTATACACCCCCCACTCCTCGTTAGCAAGTTGACATTTGCAAGGACGATACGAATTGACACATACACCGTCTCCTGCGCAACCTCTACCCGCTTCTGGTTATACCTCGCATTCTGCGGCTTCAATCTTTCGGACGATTGTCGTGAATGGGATTCCCGAGATTGCGATTCTGATTGAATATCCATTTCTTGGGAGTCGGTCTCTTGAGGCGGAGATTCTAGATCCGAAGTTCCAAATTCCTTGTGTTCTGCTGAATCCTCCCTGATATACCTCCCCCTAGATGCCAGGTGTGCGGAGTTTGTGGGTCGATTTTGTCGGCTCGATGACGACGGCGAGGAGGCGCCTTTAATGTAAAAATCCAACTTCGTTTGGACGAGTTTCTTACCGCTAGCATTTTCGTCAGGGGTTTTTCGTCGGGGCGTTGGTGGCATAGTGTAAGGGTTGTTGACCGAACTGGGTCGTGAAACTCTTGAAATTCTTTGCCGGCACTTGTAGACTATCGTGGGATTGAGATCAGCAGCCTTGGGAGGGGGAGGAGTGCTCAGAGTGCTTGGACTCCCGCAGGCTTTTGAGCTACGTATGAAAGATGGCGTGAAATTAAGCTACAAGTACTGTACTCGAGTACACGTACAGGCAGAGTATAATAACATAGTGTGGCTGAGGTGTTGGGGGCAGATGCACGGCTCGGGGGCACCAACCAACGTGGAACACTGCCAAGTGCCATCTCATTTTCTTATGCAATTTATGAGTCATCACGATAGGCAATAATTTGTGGCGAATGGAAAAGAACAAAGAGGGTTTGGTGTCATGATCATGGCTTCTCGGAACTCGTGAAGCTCCTCAAAGTAGTTAAAAGGGCCAACCTAGTCAGAGGGACAGCTCTCCGAGATTCTGGTTACAGGGGCGCCTTGGATCTTGATCGAAGGACCTCCATGCAACTGGGCTGGATCAATCACGACCAATTTATGCTGTGTTGGAATCCTGTCTCAAAAAGTGATACCAGTGTGAGATCGAGGGAACGTGGCACTGGTAGAGACTGCTACCCACATCACGCTTAGCTCTCTTCCCGCAAACCAATACGGTAGAAGCCATGTGATAGATGCTTAAATTGCTAGACACAGAACCGAGAAACCCCTAGGAAGCTCGTACATCCAGAATAGTATGATAGTAAAAGGAAAATACGGTATCAGGCCAAGCTATTGATGTGTAAAGCCTGAGAAAACCTGAACCACTCCACAAAAACCACTTGCCATTGAATTTTTGCACCGGTCACCGAAAGCTAAAAAGCAGTACCCTCGGGGGGTTGATGGACCTTTCTGTTATTTGGGCTGGCCATGTGTCTAGAAGTTCGCAGTTCCTTGTAAGTACGGGGATCAACCCATTCAATCCGTATTCAAAGAAAGCTTACTCCCTCAAAGCCACAAGGATTTTTTCCATGGTGTAATCCCTATTCCACGGGCTCACACGGCCCAATTTGGGTAGATCGACCTGCCCAAAGAACACAAGTTAGTGACGAAATCCCGTCACCACTCTGGTTAATACAAACCTCCCCATTATTAGGATTAACACCGGGTAGATTGATCTTAGATATAAAGTGAACAACCGGAGGCTGGTCTGGGTAGGCGTCTCCACAGTGTATTTTCAAGCTATAAATACGGTTCTCATGGGTGCTCTATAGATTGTGAGTACGCTTGCGTTGGGACGCCCGCGGAGGAAACTCACGTGGGGGGGTCCCAGAATCGTAGCATTCCAGTTGGACATCATCACGTCGTCTCCATCCTGTAGACCGTAAGAGCAACCATCTTGACATTAAAGAAATGCAATGTCAGCCTCGTATCAACTCCGGGGAGAGGGAGACAGTGGGAGCAAACTGACCAGCACCTAACCCTTTCTCGCCCTTCTCTAACTCTTCGAGCAAACGAAAGTTCCTGGGAACTTTGGCCATTTTGGCTAAAGGATATGGTAAGGTCTTGAGAGGCGGTCTGCGTTGGGGTGAGTTTCCTTGAAAGGCAAATTGTCAGGTGTTGTCCAAAGTGAGGAACAAGGTGGGGTTTGTTCGTGGAGAGACGAGGGGAAGATAGGCTGAGATTTTAAACTAGCCTGGAGTTTGTCTTGTGGCTTAATTAGCCACGATACCGTGGCGAGCCGGTCAAGCCACAGCTCACCTTCTACACCCAATCATTCTCATTCTTTAGTTATACAAGTACTATATACCGATAGCACCGGTAGAGCTTTCATCCCAATCCCAGCTCCTATCCTCTCTGACAGCACGGGAATACCGATATCCTTGGAGCCAATTAAATTGGGCTTGAGAAATTGTTCTTAACACATACGGTATTATCCCCGGGAGCTGTCTTAGTGAACTGCCAAGCCATTTGAAATTTATTAGCTTAAACAGGAAATTGAATGGCTTGAACAGGATCTCACCCTGCAGTTTCTACGCGGCTCCCCCGAAACACTCCAACGGCTACGTAACAAACAAGATAGTGGGCCGATGGCTGTGAGGATTCGCTAAACCTCCAAGACAGTATCCAGTACCCGACCCAATGCTTTATACCCCTTTCACCATTTCAGAATTACCCAATTGCATTGGTCCTCTAGATCGCAACTTCCGGTCGGTCCTACAATAGCTTCAGTTTCGACCCCCCTCCTCCTCCACCCCCGGCTCGAGGATGACCGCTCAATTCCTCACGAATGAGCTCACCAACCTGGTTCAGGAAGCGAAGCGGAAGAACTCGGATCTTAGACACGTCAGTTTCTATAGTTTAGGGCGATTACTGTATTTTGCGACGGTGATACTAAAACGTTCCTTTTTAGGCGGCCGAAAAATCTCTCGCAGATCTAAAGTCGATAGGACTAGCCACGGATGTCGTTGTTGGTATGCTACTCCTACTCATTCCCGGGAATTCACAGTCTTGAGAGCTGACGAGCTGCTTCAGAGCTTTCAGGGAGACCACAGTTCTTACACCCGTTTCTCATCGCCTGTAGCACCCGGAATGCGAAATTTAGCACCATCGGTGTGGTTTGTTTACAAAGATTAATTATTTCGCAGGGGCTATCAAAGGTCTGTTGGCACCAGAGGATTTTGAGATATGATCTAGCTGACTTCTTGAAGACCAAGTTGAAGGAGGTACTAGAAGCTTTCAGGGAAGCCGCGACTTTAGGTTTGTGCCAAACTTGGTGTAATAAGCCCAACTTCGAGGGGTATTTCCTGCTAATTTGAGCATAGGGGTTGAAATACAGCTTAAGATACTTCAGGCGCTACCTCCGCTTCTACAGAATTATGCAGAAGATTTGAAAGGAAATCTGCTAGGCGAGGCCCTGCTCATATGCTCAATCCTACAAGGCAGTAAAATGGGCGTAGTGAACAATACCGCTGCCGCGAGTACGTTATCCAAGTTACCCCGGTTTGGCGTTCTTACTGTTCGACTAAGTTGGCGTTATTCTAGCTTTGAGTCAAATTGTTATTTCAATCTTCGATAAAGTGGTGACTGAAGATGGTACGGAAATGCCCACCTTTGAATCACTAAATTAGTCAATGGAAGCTAATAGCCGTAGAGAGAGCGCTGGAAGTCCCTACAGTGGGCGAAGGTCCTTCGGAGTCCGGAACTATACCTCTCCGAGCTGCGGCCCTCGATGCTTACCGAGTGTTTTTTGACATTTGTCTTCTTACTGAAGGACAAAGGCCGCGATTCCTTCGATTTTCTGTCTTGCCGCAGCCCTTTGGGCTTGAGCTAATAGAGTCTGTTTTGACAAATCACCCTGACATATTTCTTACTCATCCTGAGCAAGCCTATGTCTTAAAGACCAGAGTAGCTCCATTGATAATGCGATCACTTTCTGACCGTCTTAATTTCCCAACTACAGTACGCATAACACGCGTGTTATACATACTGCTCCGGCGTCACCTCTCAATCCTCTCAGAAGAATGTGAGGTTGCGTTGAGCCTTTTGACTCACATGCTTGATCCAGAAGCATCTGCCTCATGGAAGAGAGCATTGTGTATGGAGGTATTTCGAGGGATTTGCGCGGAGCCAAGTCTTATCCGCAGGATTTTCGCAGAATATGACACCAAAGAAGGAAAAATGCCCATAATGAAGGATTTGATGGGTGCTCTCACAAGATTAGCTACCGAAAAGCCTGGTGTCATAGGATTAGGTACGCAGTCCTCTGCACCTGTGGGTCAGGTTGTACCGAAGGATTCCTCGAGCGAGCAAGCTGCATTGGAAGCTGGGAGTGTTGCTGGAATCATTGGTGGAGCTGTAGGATTGAGTGAGGTAAATGTAACTGGGCTCAGCACTCAGTGGAGCTTGATGAGGGTGCCGTGTATTGACCAACTAGACAAAAGCGAGCCCCCAGCAACGCCGGAATCGTACATATATTGTTTGACACTCACCTGTATAAACAGTTTCTGTGAAGGGCTGGCAAAATTTATCCTTCCATTATCGGTGACTAACGACGCCACAAAAGGAACGAAGCGGAGAAACCCCGCCCGAGTAGCATCTGCGGGGATTGTGCGGACGAATAGTGTAGTAGGGAGCGATAGTGAATCCGGTCCTACCACAAGATCGGGGTCACCAGTGCGGACTCCGTCACCCACCAGGGGCGGTCTTCGCAGAAGGCCAACCATGAGACAACACCGAATACCTATCAATCCGCTAAGCATGGAAGGTCATCCTCTTTATAACGAGATCGTTATATCCGCAGCGATAATGGAGTCGTGTTGGCCTGCTGTCCTAGCAGCCTGTTCGACATTTCTCTATGCTACACTTGATAATGAATTCTACCACGGGCTTGTGAGGTCATTTCAAAAATTCACACACGTGGCGGGGCTCTTACGTCTCACAACTCCTAGAGATGCATTCTTGACAACTCTTGGGAAGGCTGCGGTTCCATCTAACGTCTTATCGGCGAATATCTCAGCCATTCCTATAGCGCCTGACAATCAGGGTCTATTCTCAAACGCAAAAGGCCTTTTGAGTGTGGACAGCTTAAATAATTCCGAGCGACTAACTCCTGGTGGACTTGAGCACCACCCCCCATCTCTTAATAGCCGCAATTTGCTTTGTCTCAGGGCTCTGCTTAATCTCGGGATTTCCTTAGGCCCAACATTGGAAAAGTCATGGACCATAGTTCTGGAAACACTTCAGCAGGCAGACTACGTCCTTTTTGCGTCTTCTAGGAAGACAGGGAGACAAATTTCTTTAAATGCATCTACAGCAAGATCTGATCCGCAAAAAGGGGTCGATACGAGTAATCCCTTAGCTAATATTGGGCCCGAATTGTCCGCCGTTGAAACCGCTGCAATGAAGATGTTTGAAGGAACAAGGGATTTTCCCGATGAAGCCTTCGTGGCGGTACTCTTGGCATTATGCAAGCTTTCTGATGGGGATGGGGAGGTCAATAGTCGGACATCAGTTGATAAGTCGTCTAGTCCACAGAGATCTCCTCGGTCACCAAATTTTAGCCACAAACGCCTACCCAGTGTCTCAAACTTTTCAACTTCACAAGTGATTGGAGATAATGCATTTGCGCTCGCAAAGCTGGGAGAGCTAGCTCAGATAAATATGAGCCGGTTGATTGGGCCAAATCCAAGTTCCACCGGATGGGATATGCTTGCAAACCATTTAGCTTCTGTGGCTAGCGCTAGAGACAGGGGGAACTCGATACGCATGAAGGCTGCTGAAGTCTTGAATGAGGTTGTGGTTTCAGCCGCAAAAGCTATCATAACAGAGAGCACGGAAAATATAGCTGAAGTTCAAAAACGTATCCTTTCCGCATTGAGAGAGGGGGTAACAGATGGCGAAGTCTCCGGGGCTCCGGACTCAGTGACTAGAGCGACAGAGTTAGAGATACACCGTGCGGGGCTGGAAGCATTGAACGCCATATTGGAACACTCTGGGCAGTCGCTGATAGCGGGATGGGAGATTGTGTTTGATATCATAATGAGCGTGTTTGATTCTACCATGATTTGGCGGCGGGACATGACAATTCCAAAGGCATCAGCCAAAATCACAAAGTCCACCAGGTCTCCTAAGCTGATCCGGAGCTCATTCAGTTCTTTAGAATTAATTTGTTCTGATTTCCTGGCGAGCTTGCCAACACCTTGCGTTTTGGTTTTAATAGATGCACTGTTTGCGTTTTGTGGGCAGAAGGATGACCTGAATATCTCGTTGACGGTGTTTATTCCCGGCCAGTAATAGATGCCTCATTTGCTGATTTTGGTGTAGACTATTACTTTCTTTTGGAACGTCTCAGACTTCTTGCAGGCCAAGGGAGAGTCCCTACTCTCGGGCGAATTTGTATCCTCTAACGCACAGAGCGAAGAAGACTTATTAGATGTGGTGGAGCTAGTAGATGTGGATTCTCACCCTGCTCTTTGGATGCTGCTTTTGCTTCGTTTGACGGGAGTTAGTACGGATCAAAGAGCCGAAGTGAGAAATGGTGAGTACCCGCGTTTTGATCGCCGGGAGTAGTAGCTTATAGTCAATTTATTTCCCAGGCTCGGTTCAGACCTTATTCCGGATATTCGATACTTATGGACATCAGCTTGGCCCGCAAGCGTGGTCTTCATGTCTAAAGATTGTGATTTTCAAAATGATGGATATCACCCCAACTGATGAGAAGGAGAGTGATATTCCAAAAGTGCGTGCTGCGGAGCGAAAGCAGTGGGATGATACCATCAATCTTGTTCTGAACGGGATTGGCACGCTATACTCAAACTACTTTGAAGTTTTTGTTGAGCAGTCAGAATTCCGCAACACTTGGAGTGTCTTTATTCGCTACCTAGAAGCGCTTCTGGAAAGACAGAGCTTTGAGGTTAATACGACTGTATTTGTGGTCTTAAAACAAGTCCTGGAAAAGGTTTATAAACCGGATAAACTCGACTCACCTTCAACGGAAGATGTCTGGAAGATGTGGTCAGGACAAGGTGTCAAGCTAGTGGAAGGAAATATCGAGACTTCCCGAGCGGGAATTCAGGAGACCCTCTTAGCGTATGTCGACTCGTTCAAGCCGCTTTACAGATTACTCGAGCCGATAATAAACACCGATATGGTGGACAAAATACTGACTCTATTATGGGAATGCATCATCTTCCCTGATGCGCCGGCGTATTTTCAGGACATTGACATCCTGACTCCGCTACAGGCGGCCATCCTAGAGGTCATCCAGATGATGCGAACAGATATCCCCGGCGTCCCATCGTTGGTATTGAAACAAGTTGCGGCCCTTAGTACAGTCGCCTACCAACCACCGCATACCCCACAGTCCACAAAAGTTCGGATTCCATCTTATATTGCGCTAGCCACACAATCAATGAAGATTTTAGAAACCGTTAGCTCCCGCCACGTGGAGAATAGCGAAATTTATACAACAGGCGCCCTACCATCCATCCTGTCCGCTCTAAAACTCCCCATTTCCCTAAAGTACGACTTCGCCCGTGCAGCCTCATCAGCAGCGGCGAAGCGCCCGTCGCAATGGATCCCAGCGACCAAAGTAGTTTTGTCAATAATCACTAAAGCCCTCCCGGCAATTGGCAAGCTAAACATCAGCGAAGCCCACCAGAAAGAGGTATGGAAGCTGATAGTCGAGATAATTGGCAGCGTTGTCTCGGCGAATACAACGGACATCGATGAAGCGACACTAACGTCCGACGAAGCCTTCGACATATCGTCCTTCCGGGAATTCCGGAGCTTGATCATCCCCCCGCTCGGCCGTGCAGTTGTTCCAGATGAGGTAGTGCAGGTATACGTGAAGAGCATATTCAAATCTTCGATTCTCTATGATATTGCGGAACTAGAGCATCCGGCATCGACGGATACAAGTCTATCCTCACTTTCCATACGCAAACATGGAAAAACCAGCGAATTGGAATTGGTCAGGAGGTCTCGGATGAGCTACGCCTGCCTTGACGAATTATTTGCCCTGGCGGCTGTGAACGATTATGGCATTCACCCAACCTATCCAACTTCACGAGGCTATTGCTAATGAAGATGATAGATTCAGAAGAGCTCCAACGCCTCGCGGCAACTGCTGTGCCGTATCTGGTCCTGCGGGCTGGGCATGTTTTGCAGCGTTATATTTCAGTAACCAACCTTCTCTCTGGACACTCTTTATAGAAAAGTTGACTCTAAACTGGAAAAACAGGACCAACCCCTCCGCGGCCGTATGCCTCAACCCGTATGTCAGCGCAAAGAAATGCTATACGTGCTCAAGTGTCTGGTTAATCTAGAGTCCGGAGTGAAGACGGTTTCCGCCGATTGTGAGTCCTCTTCCTCCCCTCTTCCACCACTAGGATGGTGACTGATAAAGGAGTAGCGGGACATATACCCCCCTCCGGAAAGAGGCATCTGTTCAGGCTGTTCCCACTACTTAGTCAGTGTGTTGCAGCGGCGCAGGGGGATCAGGAGATTTTGGGGTGGCTAGCGAAGGCCATAGGCGAGATTGGGGGTGCGTTGGGAGTTTCGTAGGTATCTCGGAAGACGTGTATGGTAGATGTATGACAGTTGACAAGCGGTAATATCCCCGTTGAACTTTTTTTCTCTTTTCTATACTGTTCCTCCTTTCTTGTGGGGTGATGCGATCGTGTGACGCAGTCATTTGCTATAGATTTTGAAGTTTAAGGTAGAATTGTGCTGAGATTGGAGTGGTTTTTTTTTATAAAAAAGGGGGATTAACGTTATGTTGTACAATGTTACGAAACTTCCTATCCAATCTGATTTAATACCTCCGGCTCATTTATTCATTCATTCATCCAACCTTTATCCACCCATCGCTTCATCTCACACCCCATCGTTAGACGATACACCATACCATAAGCTTTTAATGCAACTTATCCTTGTCAGGTGCTATATCACCCATCTCTATATCCGTCTTTCGCTTTCTCTCCTCTTTCCGCCACCTCTGTGCGATCATTAGTACCGCTTAAGATAGACAGCACGGGAAGGGGCAGAGGGAACGAACTTTAATGTTCTTGAAGATCACCCACACCACGAGTACAAGGCCCAATGCTGCCCCACTAAGGACCAGGTACCACCACCAGCTGGGGTTGTTGGCTAGGAGGTTTACGTTCATGCCGAATAAACTCTATTTAAAGGGGTTAGTTAGCTGGCGTACCATAGTGGGTGGGTGGGTGGGGAGGAGAGTGAAGGCCTTACTGCAATGAAGGTTAATGGGAGGAATATAAACTAGTTAAGGTTAGTTTTCTTGGCCTGATTAAGGAATGATGGTTTGGAAATACCGTAATCCAGCTCAACCGCTTCATACTATGTGTTTCGTATATCGATGCTAGATTGAATTGCTACAATAACCAAATTCAGTCGAGTGCGCTCTCCTCCCTCCCGGAGCATGGAGTAAATAAAACTCACCAACTGAATCATAGTCTTAGTATCCTTATCCAGAGCATCAATCCTCGACGAGCACTCCTTCAGCTCCTTGATCGCCTTACGCAACTGCTTAGTCGTAGACCAGGTGCCCGGTTTGGGTAGCGTGTTGACATCAAAGTACTCCATCACCATCGGCGATTCCAACGGGAGTCCAGAATCCCGAATGGGTCTTTTAGGGATCCTGTTCCTATGCTCGTGGATTCCCACTTCCTCCCGCAGGAAGTCCGAGCTCTCGTACAGTTTCAGGAATTCCGACGCGACCTGTATGTGCTCCTTTAGCAGCTTGCGCAGCATGATCCAATTTTGAGCGTCCTTTAGCAGTGGCTTTATCAGGTCGCTCGTCTCGCCGCCACCTTTCAATAGGTTTTTGCGCTGGATTGGGAAAAAACAAAAAACCATGGTATATACGCTTTAGTGAAATGTTCGGCTCCACAGTTATGAACTCTTTGATCTTGAGGTGGTTGTGGGTGGACGGGTGCTGGGCTTGGAGAGAGACTACTCACCACACCAAAGAGGTGGAGTTCGGCTGCGTCTATGAGCTTCACCCACTTCGGTAATAGCTCTTTCACGAACATGGTGAAGAACTCGACGCCGTGGGCGGGCACCCAGCCACATTTCAGGGTACTGATGTAGGTTTTCGTCTTGAGAATCGGGACAACGTCTTTCACCCCTCGCCGGTCGATGTCCGTGTAGTGCGACTTTAAGCTTTCCATTACCCAGGATATCCGACTGTATTCCGCTCGGATTGGGAAGGAGCCATCGAGGCCCGCAGAGTCCGAACTAATCACTCGGTAGTGCCTAAAACTCGCGAAGCATCTCAGACTGACTTTTCGCGTCTTAGCAGAGCGAGGTGTATTGGCTGAATAGGCAGCCTTACCATGCATAGAGGGATTTGCCCTCAAGTCTTCTAGCCCCGGGAATCCATCTTGCATGCGGTCGCTGTTTTTGATGTGTCTAAACAGATGGCTCTGGTTTATGGAACGCCAGGTCCACCTTATAGAGGCCTTACTCTCCATGTGACTCCTTTTCGGTGGCCGAGGGCTTCGATCCCCCGAAAGGACTGTGTCCGGGTTATATAAGGCTGCCTCTGATGACTTCCTTAGCTGTATAGTAGAACTATGTACTATCAGCCATCGGCTCCAAAAATGTGATCTCAAGAAATCCACCTACAAAAGTCGGTTGCTTGCTTCCTTGTATCCAGATTTTACCTTGGCAACAGCTTCAACCCCTGACACATACTCAATAGGTTTGATACCTTCATGATCTTGACTTATTATGATAACCCGCTCGTCCCCTTCCTCATCTAAAGCAATGCTTCTATCCTCTTCATTATCACCGTCTTCAGCCTCCTCACCTCCCCCGAGCAATCTGTTCCAATCTTTCGCTGTTATTCCATCGACAGAGGCACCCTTCCCAAGCAGCTCGTTCACCATGTCAAAATTCTTTTTCGATAGTGCTAGGTTGAGAGGTGTCTGTTTCTTGTTGTCTTGAATTGTGATGTTTGCGCCTTCCTTCAAAAGGCATTTAAATGCCTCAAAATATCCCCCTTCAATCGCTAGATGCAATGGAGTCGATCCGTTAAGATCCCGTGCGTTCTTTGCAGCAGCGCCACTCAGATGCCCGTGCGGCCGGAGCAACCATCTTAGGTTTTCCGGCTTGTTAAAGAGAGCGGCGATATGTATAGGGTTTCTCCCCATCGAATCCTCGACGTTAGTCTCGGCACCCCGAGCTTGCCATTTTTCCAATAATAATGGGTCTCCATTGATGACCGCCCAATGTATTGGCATCATGTCCTCCGTCATGCGTATATTGTTGATGGATGCATCCCTGTCCACCAGATCTATCACCAAATCAACATGTCCTCCCGCTGCCGCTTCCTGCAGTGGGGTCAGGGCTGCAAATTGATCCGGGGGTGTATAGTTCACGTCGGCTCCAGCGGCTAGTAATTGGTCCACGATTCCCCGGTGCCCAAGGGCTGCTGCACTCTGCAGCGGTGTCATCCAGAGAGGTTCTGCCGGAGCGTCGACATCCGTTCCTAACTTCAAAAGTTGCTGTACAGCTTCCTCTTCACCGGCTCTTGATAAAGCCACCAATGCCCTGACTCTCTCATTGTGATCTAATCCCTCCAGCTCCTCTAGTGTTAACGCGAGCATCCGATGGACATATTCATTAGCTTCAGATAGCCGGCCTCCCGCTCCGGCGAGCAGAAGAGTAGAAGATGTATCTGTCCTAATGCTGATGTTAGTAGTAGTTCATAGACAACTCAGCGAGTGTAGCTACCTCGCCATATCAACTATCATATGAAGCCCACAACTACAAAAAGACAATTCTTTGCAGAATAATCTCCAGCCGCTATTTCACCAAAGCCAGATGACCCGTCTCGATTGAGTGCACTCTTCAAAACGGTCAGTAAACTCTGAATACTTCTCGAATGGCTTGTTTCTCGGTTCTCGACGCGTCGAAATGAGGGGGCTTTCTCTCCATGGAAGTACGGTAGCCTGAGTTAAGAGGGGCTAGAGTTGGCTTTTGAGGACACGGCCGCAGACCGCACACGATCCTGATGGGAGCGAAAAGTATAGCATGGAAGCTACAGCGCACGGTCTCAGCTGGGTAGGTTTGCCCAATCAGAAATTACCAAGTTCCTAGGGGCCTCCGAATCATGCGCACCCACGATTGATCAAATTCGCATGGTCGAGCACCGTCCCGCCTTTTCTCCCATGCGGACACGAGTGATCGTCACAAGTACTTCCCTTTTGATGGGCGGAAGGATGGCAAAAGCAGCTTTCTGACGAACTCCAGTCGGACCCTGGGCAACAGATTGTCTTAGAACACAGACGCGCGCCTGTATATAAATCGTGAGTCGGGCATACATAAACTACCAATGCGAGGAATCTAACTCGAAGAGTTGATTTTTTACAGCGGTTGAAAAAAACGCCAAGCGAACACGTACCGCGAGTATGCGCCAGATCACACAACTGACCAGTGCTAGCTCAACCACAGGGGAAAAAAAAAATTAATTTAGGCTTCACAAGGATCCTAAACCACTCCCAACTTTTGTCTCATCACTTCGCCAAGGCGGCCAATAGATATTGTAAAGGCCATCCGTCAATTTGATAAACATCGTCATTTCTGTTTAAACGCGGACCCAAACTTCATTCCCCCCTCTCTTACCGGGCACTTGGAAAATTCACCAATTGGGAATGATTCGGTACCGGGAAAATCTGCCAGGATATCTCCCCACAGCCTGAAATCAGGGTCTCCAGAGAGTCGCGAGGATTAACTTAAACAGTGTGCACGCACACACCTCTCTTACCGTATGCTTAGAGTTAGCTTGAGATTTTATACAATACCATTGTTGAGTTCCCAATACTCACGCAGTGCAGGGGAGAACAGTCGACAGTTTGAGACTGGAAGATGCACGAAAGCCCCGCCTTTAGTGCACTAAACTAACACTCCCTGGAGATCACTTGTATTGGTTCCATTAGTACAGCCCCGTTGTATCTCCCTGATTTTCCTGATTTTTTTAGGAGGGGAGTTTCATTCGCTATGCGATCCCTCCATAGTGCTGCGATTGTGCCCTATAGAAGTGCTCGTAATGTATGATAACGGCCGTCCACAACGTGCACCAAGGCTGTTGCAACAGGGGACGCCGCGGCATTGGCTTAATACGGTTTTCTCTAGGATTGGCCGCTAAACGATTCCTTAAAAGCTATACTTCGAGGCAGAATCGGAAGTACCTTACGCATGTCCCATTTCACAGTCGGTAAATCCTGAGGCGCCTCCCGTTTCCCACAGCCCCGGTGCACGTTATGGGTGGCCGTCCCCCATGTCCCAACTCAATCCACGGGAGAAACGTTTAAGCGCAGGCGGCCCATATCGTTCGACAGCCATACGCAGCGCTGCGCATGTTCCGTACTCCAGCACGGTACTCGAGTAGTGGCAGGCTTGCCGGCAACCGGGGAGTTATCCGTGTCGTTGCCGTCCTGGTCTGCCTGCAATATTTGGTTGGCTGCTAACAGAGTTTAGGTGCGTTTGCGGTATATAAGCTCTGCGCCCTCAATGCCCGGTCCTAGCAACCCATGCTCAGCTCGAGTCCAATCACTCTGCCAAGAGTCTCCACCGAGTGATACACTATGAATAAGGCAAATACTCTGCATGGCCATTCCCTGGAACACGAGCATCAGCGCCCTGACCGATCAGGCAATCTGAAGATACATAAATGCAAACCAGACTAGTCAATCCGTAGCTCGGAAGCACTTCACCCGGGAGATCAGTACGGTAAGTAATGTGGTAGGCTCAATGTCACACTTGTCCTTTCGTACGCGGGGAGGGCCTTCCGGGGGGGGGCTAGCTTTCCGAGGGAAGACCCGATTGGCGGTCGATCCGGCACCTATTTTGTAAAAAAGGAAGTGCGCCTCTTTTTCGGTTCAAGTGCTTCTACTGGTATGGTACATCGCTCGATGGGCGGGGTGGACAACTCCTCGCTTATGATCCCGCCTACTTCTACGGCGCCACCATCAGATGCCGTCCTACAGGAAACTGGTTGGCTAACCAGTGGTTCTGCCCTATGGGCTTGGCGAAGCAGCACCTGAGTTTCAGGCGCAGGGCCTACAGCTTCTACCCTCCTTGTTGCTATTCAGCGGTTGGGTGTTGGTGAACGGCGATGACCTTGGGGGCTGAGTACTGTATACTGGACAGTGCTTCACGTACAAGTACTGTACAGAACATGCGTTATAATTGCCGCCGCTCTTATAATCATTTATCAACGGATTGCATATCACTTATGATACCATCTCTTCCACATTCGATAGGCTCGGGCCCTGGGTCTTCAACCTTGACAAAGGAGGGGAATACCTCCTGCAGGTTAACCGGCTAGGTTATACTCGTAGAAGTATTATACTCGTACCAATTCCACTTCCCACCTGGAGCCCAAGATACGGGGTATCCCTACGCCTGCTATCATGGTATCATATGATATGATATCATACGAAGCACCTCAGATATACCCCGCTAAGATCATAGCCCTAGAGCCCTACAAATAATGGGCATGACTTATCCGAGACTCAACCAGGAACATATCTCCTATTTTCCCTGTTATATCATTCCCCCCTAGATATTAGGCCTCTCTTCAATAATTCTGTAATTAGATTAGATAGCATCAAGAGTCACAAAAGCTCACTCGTGATCAGGGGTATAGGAAAGGAGTGCCTGCAAACCCCGCCTTCCTCTAAATGATTTTCCCCTCGAAGTTCCTATTCAGTGTAGTAATTTTGTTCTCTAGTCGTCTCACTTTTGAGAGGCACGTAAGCTGATTCCAACGTTAGATAGTACAAACCCCGAAACAGAAGAAGAAAAATAAAAGATTCTTGAACTGCTGGAGGCAATGGGGTGGTGTTGTGAAACTGTTTGAAGCCTATTGGGGGGGGTAATTGTCTATTCGCACGGTGGGGTTATAACAGCCTATAGCTCGGAGATATTCTAGCATATCCTACCTATGAATCCTACTTATGTGCTGAACTGCGGATTTGGGAAGTGAGGTCTGTTAGTCTGATGACTAAATCAGATTCCGAGGCGCTAACTTAGTACAGTGCCAGGAGTATCTTATTTCAACATCATATGTTTATCCTAGCTGCACCAGTCCGGCATATGCCAATCTTATGCCTTTCATTAGGTGCTATCTATACCCTGCCTTGCTGAAGAAGAAAAAATATTTAAGGGGCAATAAATAAATAAGGAGGGGGTATCTTACCAGAACGAAAACGACTAGAATGGCTATAGTCTTAGACCAACAGCTGCCTTCCCAAGACAAAAGAAGTAATTCATTTTTCATTTCATTTTTCATTTCTCATTTTTTTTTCATTTTTTCATTTTTTTTTTGATTTCCGCCAATCTCCCGTCTGCTTCTGCTACCCGCCGATCGCCAACCTTTTAAGGTCTAGAGTCGGATTCTACCACCTCGTAGCAGGATTGTTAAACCCCAGAGCCCTATTGATAAAGGCCAAGTTCTTCAATCTCCCAGTCCCCATAGCGCAGGATTTCCTAATTATCCTGCCCTACATGACGGATAGTTCAATAATAACTGATTGTCAGCATGGATTGAACTCCTGGGCTCCCGCTAATTGCGACAGAAGGTTTAACCACTGCGCCAGCTGGGTATTTCATGAAAGGTAAACTTGGGAACTAATACTTATCCTACTGGAAACACCGATTTCAGGATTTTAATGGGTGGGTAGTGTGTTTCTTCCTTAGCTGTTGGTAGATTTCAACGGGGGGCATTTTTTTTGCTCCCTGGATGTGTTTAATGAGAGATTCTCAGTGGTCTTAAGCAGAAGTAGCGCTTTGCGAGCTCATTGCTGCTGTACGATAGTATATGAAATCATACAGCCTGGGCGGCACTAACCTATGATGTGCTATGCAACTTGTTAAAAAGTGCAATCTGCTTAGCTGACAGACTACTAGTATATACTGTCATAAATCCTATCCCTCGCAAGAATAAGAACCCAGAAAGCCAGGCTGAAGGTAATAATAGGCCAGCCCCAAATGGAGCGAATTATTTCCTTCTTTTTTTTTCTTTTTTTGGCACCGTGAGTGGTCTACCTTGTTGAGGGGGGAAGGTACCACGACATAGCACATCGTCCAATTATTCAAGTTTTTACGGTAGCATTCCTGGGTGTTACCCAGCCTGCTTTTAATAGGCTCGGATGGATTAGCCATTTCAGGAGTTGCATAAGTAGAAACAGTAGCACCTTGTTACCTATCCTATGTACCTTTAATTAGAGCAGATATGGCCCTGGCTAAGAAGCCTAGTTTAAACTTGGGACAAATATAGGGATACAAATCCGAAAAGGAACTTCAACTATGATACTATCCCCCGGGTATCAAATATACCCCAATCCGGTATAATACTACTAAGAACGAGTTATTGTAAGGTAGACACTCCTTTCTTTTTTTTCCTCCCCTCGCTAAATAAATCTTTCATCAACCATTCAAGAGCACAATTCCTTCATACAATCCCTGGATTAGAAACCGGAACTATGAAGAAATCCCCTTAAAAAACCCTCCCGTCCCCAAGAGCGTAAACTGCGACACTCCGGTGAAGGGGGAGGGAAGGAGGGGAGAAGACCCCCCCTTGACCCGAAAATTCAAGCCATTAGAGTTATAATACGACAAATAAGTTGAAGGGGTTTCCATCCCATCCCATATTCTAAACTAAATCCCCCCCGAGCTCACTAGTATGTATAGCGACTTCTCTCCGGGCTACACCTCAAAAACCTATATCCCAATCGCCTCCGAAGTAGAACTCTCTCACGCTGAAGAGGAAGAAACTATGTTCCACAAACTTTTATGCTATAATATAGCCTCTTTATCATATTATTATACCACCACCACCCTCCGCATAACCCTCCATCTAGTTGGCCCTCCTAAAAATCTCCTCTATCCCACAATATTCAGCATGATACCATTTCCAAGACCCACAAGGTCTTGTAGGTTACCGCTGGTTACCCTACTATGACGTATATCCTATCATATCTTTGTTCTGTCTAAACTTACCTCCCTACCCACCGTCCAATCCATTCATTTAGTCGAGTGAGGGTCTGTGAGTCCAAGCAATAGATACCAAACATCAGTTGACACTTCCGAGCTGGGTAAGCTTAAATTCACCGCTCTTTCCTGCTCCTTTCGTGGCCAATCGAACCGCGCAAAAGAATAGAAGGGGTTGTATATGTATATAAAAAATCAATCAATCAATGGGCATGCTAGGAATATCGCCCAGCAGATTTTACTAGCAGGGCCACATTCACTCCAGCTTTATTTCACCTTCCGAGTCGCTGCCATATAACCCAGAGATGCGGTACGGGCCGTCAGCAATTCATGATTACTTCGTTAGTTTATTTATCAGATTCCATAAACTATCCATAAGCACCCACAAACAATACCCCCCACCCCCACCACCCATTCAACAAAGTACAAAGCATAAAGCCGCCAAGATAATAGTGACAACAAGACTAATAATAATAATAATAAGGAAAATAGAATAAGCTAACCTAGTAAAGACCTTTAGCCCTGACAAGCAAAAAGAAGGAAAGGAAAGGAGAGGAAAACTATATCTATATCGTACACCCCAGGCATGATACCTGGATCCAAGACCAAGAACAAAGCTGGTGGATCATATCATGTCAGATGAGGCCGGTGGTGCTGGTAGGCGACTATGAATGATATGGCACCGGCATGTCCTACCTACAGCCTACCCCCCGCGCCCAAAAGACATGAGGGCTCCCGCATCGATAGCAACTAGGCTAAACACTTACCAAGGTAAACCTGTCAACACCATACTTTCCACGAGTGATCACCAATGATGCACGTACGCACCAAGTTGACAAGCAAGCAAACAGACCAACAAAACAAACCAGCAGAAACAAACGAAAAAACAGACCGTCGGATGGATGGATGGATGGGTCGGAAAGCTGCACGCAATAGAATAAAAAAATTCATATATGTTTTTCCATTTTTGTACCCTCCCAACTCCGGCCCCGACCTTGCCCGGACAGCTCCCCTGCTTATCATAAGCTCAGCCTACGGCTTCGGGATAAGCCAATCCAACCCAACCTAACCCAACGACACAACAAACTTAGCCATATGCCACGCACACCAATTTTAGTCCCATGCAAAAAAAAGAGAATAATAAACACCGAGCGACAAGAAAAAACGGGAAATGAAGGAGAAAAGATAAGGAGAAAGAAAAGCCCAGGAACTGATGATAATGTAAGAGGGAAAAATGAAGGTAGATCCGCTACAAAGAATATTCCGTTTCAATGGAATATGTTAGTTTCGAGGTCACCAATATCCGAACTATGGGAATCGAAATGTCTGTTTAAAACGGAAAGAATGAAAGGGAAGAAAGAAGAAAATGGGAAAGGGAAAAAAGATCAAATGTCTGGTTAATGTATACAGAAGAAAGATAGGTGGGAAAAGAGTTGCTGTTGGAGAGGGAGATAAAAGAGAGAAGCCCCTGTCATATCCTGCATTCCAAAATCGTATCCCCACGTTCATTCAACATATCCGGGATGCCCGCCCCCCAACGCCCATCGCCTATTCGTGGTTAATGCCCACCATACCCGTCCCAATCCACCCTATTACGAGCTGATATAAAATATACCCCACCTTGATATATAAATAGGTAAGAGTAGAATGAAGGGTAGGGTCAACAGAAGCCCGAAGATACCTAAGCGGCGAAGTCAAACAACGCAAAAGGGGCCGGAGGAAAAAAACACCAAAGGAATTATTTTTGTTGAGGTAAGAATCGGAAGAAAAAAAGATAAAGACGCCGAAAGAAAATTAAAATTGATGGGAAGCAGAGCTAGGCCAATTTCTTTTCCGAAAAAAGCTGAGTAAAAGGAGTAGAAAAATCTAGGTTCGCCAAACTTCAAGGTGATAATAATGGATGGCTAAGTATCGCAAGAAAGGAGATGGAAAATAAAGAAAAAGATGAACGTAATTCGTAGCCGAGGAGGGGGAAAAGCAAGACGCCGAATTTGTGCTTTTTGTTGGAACAAATACCAACTGACAAGATTTTTTTTCATCGAATAAACCTCATTTATTTTATATCAGCCATCAAGTAATTTGGTCTGCCACACGTCGCGCTGTTTTCTTCAGATGCGGCTAGGCTGTGAGTGTCTGATGTATTGAAGTTAGTTGCGGAAACGCTATAGAAAGAGCCCTCAAAGGAATCATACCGCAGTATACAGCTCGACGAGCTGCCCGTCCTTCTTCTCAACCCCACCCTCAAGAAAGCCGCTCACCTCCGCATCTAGTAGCTCCTCGATCCTTTGTCTGTGGTGCAACTTCAGGCTACCGCTTCCCAATACAGCCTTAAGTTTCTGGGGTCCATACTCGAATCCATTCTTCCCATCGACTTTTGCCAATCGAACGAAGTCTTGTACCAAGCTATCGCTAAGGCTCTCGCGACAATTGAAAGAAGATTCATAGAAATTGAAAAGACTCTCCAAGCCCGGCCTCGAGGAATGGTTGGCGTCCTCCAAGGCATATTTCCTGAAGTCATCATACATCTTCCCGTTGAACTTTTGAGGGAGAAAGTGGGACCAGAAACGGTAGAGAGTGACCATGTCGCTATTCTTAGTAGGCTTGGTGCTCTCTTTCCTCTGGCTCGCGATCTGAGAAAGGAATTGGCCATAAGATCTATGGACAAGCTTTTTTGGAGGCGAATTCGGAGTTTCAGCGCCCCCTTGAACGTCTTGTGATAGCAACCAACCAACATCGCCTTGGGTATTCATAGATCTGTCAATAGGGCTTCCAGGGAAATTTGCGCTCGACGGAGATATCATACTAGAATCGTGCCTTATAACAGGTAAGCACTGCGCGCTGGTCATGAAAGAATAGGGGAATAGGTACTCAGAGAGGTCGCCGTTGGTAAGCGTTGGTGACGGAATGCCGTTCATGCGAGACGTGGAAGGGGAAGCCCCGGGTGACGACGGTTTACTGTCCCCGGCAGGGCGCTTGACGACGATAATCAATTGGTCAACATCGGAATCGGGAAACTCCTGATCCAGGTGTTGTGGCACGAAGACATCGGATAGTCCATTCATATTTGTGAAAGATGGCGAGAACTCCGGAACTTCAGCCGACAATGGAGTTCCATAACTCGCCATGCCTCCCGCAGATTGGGGATAGACACCTCCAGATGGAATAAACGGAGGGGCGCCAACAGCTATAGTACCCAAAGACCTGTTCCTCCTAGGATCAGGATTAAAGGGCGGGGCCGAGCCCGACATTTCACCCGGTACACCATTCTGCAAACCGAGTGCCCTTGGGTCACCCCATACACGCGATCCGCGAGCAGATTGTTCACGCTCTTCCTCAGCCAGGGTCCACGTCTCCCATCCCTCTGCCTTGCGGATATACCAATCATCAGGGCCAGGCACAAGATACAAATCCTGAGACTGCATGCATGCATCCCTGAGTATACTGATATCTTGCGTCAAGCCTCTAACCCGGTTGAATTTCGCAATGAACGACAATGCAACAAAGCCATCGTTATCCATATGTTTCCGTAAATACATATCCTTGCAAAGATTATCAACCGAAAAGTAGTAGTTGCTTTTGCCAAAGTTAGTATTAAATTTCAGGGCGGGGTTCAGGTACAAAACTTACATTTGATTGGTAATTTCTGGTAACGGAGGGAATGCGATGCCCACCATTGGTCCCTCGCCCGTTGGCACCATTTCAAACCCATAGGGCACCTGGAAATGCATATATGGCGGTGATTGCATATGAGGATTGGGAAACCTGTTGTATACTGCCGTATTGGGCAGTGAGTGAGCTCTCGAGGAGCCCCTGTATGATCTACCCGATGATTGTGGGTTCTGAGACGAATACTGTCCGTTGGTATGGCCTGAGTGGAAAGGCTGAGATGTAGAGTTGCTATAAGAGCTGGAGCCGGTATGATGGCCGCCGTTATGGTGATTATTCGAATATTGCGAACTATAGAAATTCCCACCCCGCCCTCTATAGCCGCCACGCCCGCGGGGCTCCATTCCTCTCTCGCGTGGAGGATGTGAAGAACCTCCTTCAACAGCTGTGTGATCGGATCTATTATTAAAGGGCCGATAAGGCACGCGTTCCGAGCCGTGATGAGAGTTCTGGCCACTTTGGTAATTGCGGTCCTGACCCTCGTTGGGCTGGCGCGGCTCTCCCTGTACAGTACTTCCTACCTGATCTGCCGCCTTGACCCCTGAGCCACTAGGCTGCCCGTTACTCTGCGCCCCTGAAGGCTTTGCAGATTGGCCAGGACCAGAGTTGGGTTCGGTGCCATCTTTCACAAACTCCCCCTTCCTTCCACTAGTAGCAACCGGTAACGCAACCTTGGAATCACGGCGCTGGGGGGTTCCACCAGCACTTGTAGCCCGCTTGCCACCTTTCCCGCCCTGATATCCTCCACGAGTTGTGCTTGCACCGGCACTTTGACGGCCACGCTCATTTTCAGACCCAGCCCCAGCCCCCGACCCAACTCCATAAGCACTCCTCTCCCCAGCCTGATAAGTAGCCCCACCTCCCCTACCGCCACTCTCACGACCCGAGCGATTGCTCCTGGCTCCACGAGGTACTTTGTACGATGGCACGTATTCCGGAACGATCTCAGCCGCTGCAACCCAAACCTTATTCCCTCGAGTCACAGGTGCAGTGGACTTGTCTTTGTCGGCTCTGTCCTTCTTGGATTTCTCCGCCTCGTCCTGGGCTGTCTCTGGCGTCGGCCAAGATTCTGTGTCAGTTACCGGAGGAGGAAGAACGGGGGTGATTGGCTCTTTCTCCTGTTGACCCTTCCTCCCCGATTTTCTTGGAACTCCACCTGTAGGATCGGTGCAAGTTAGCGGATCACGGGTCTGCGAAGATTGTATGTATGACGATAGATTTATACCATCAACCCCAACAAAGTCATTAACCCTAGCAGCCTCTCCACCCTTCCTACGATCCTTTCCCTGAGTGTCCTTCCAGTCCCCGGTTGTGTTGGACAGCTCCTCACCCTTCCCTTTATCTTGAGCTTCAGACGGGCCATTTGCCGAACCTTCCTTTCCGGAGACTGTCGCCCGCTCAGCCGGCCTCTCGCTACTGACCTTCGTGGGGGCAGTGTTAGGGCCCGCCATAGACTTCGGGAGTGCTGGGATTGCAGGGGCCGGAGCAGGGGGTTTTCTGACGATATTCTCGGATCTTACCTTCCAGGGATTTACTGGAGGAATAGAAGCGGGGATAAGATCACCACCCCTATGAACATCTGGCGTCCTACTCCCAGAACTCGACTTGTTATCCGCATGACTGGAAGTCTGGGACTGTTTCTCCCAAGAATTTGCTTTATCTTCCGGCACGGATAATATAGTTGATAAAGAGTCATCCTCCTTAGGCCCGACCGGTGGCGAAGTTCCAATGCCAGGGGATGAAACCGAGGCGGCCGGAAGAGAGGCGGCCATATCCGAATTTCTCTTTGGATGGGGATCCGACATTGAAGCTGAGTGGGGAGTAGAAGTCCTTGTTGTTGGAGCGGTACTGCCGTTCATGTTATGTGCTGCTGACGACGAAGCCGATGACACAGGACGTTGTGCGCCCACGGAACCGTTTGGAGAAAAGGTAGGATTTTTTGTAGTAGACTGCGATCTAGTTGTCGGTCCAGTAGAATTTTTCCCAGAAGCCGCAGCGGCGTAGGAGAATGTATGCTCCGTGGAGTTCGATGGCCTGCTTCCAGACGTAGTCATGGCACGGAGAAGGCTTATGAGAGAGAAAGTTGTGCCTCTATCACAGGAACTCAATGGGAATGATGCGAAAGGATATTATGACCTAGCACAAATTCCTACGGAATATGAGAGAGAGGGATGGAAGTTGCCGTACTTCGTGAGGTTTTCAAAGATTGAGCCGTCAACAAGGTTGCAATAGCTTAGGGACGAGAAAACCGGCTTTCAAAAAAGAAAAAAGGATGGAGGGGCGATCAAGTCCTTAACCGTTGCAAAAACTCTCACAAAGAGCACAAGCAAACCAGAGGACGAATGGCTTCTTAAGTTGGCCAGGACCTGCGGGGGATATTATTCTCCCAATGGGTTCGCCCGGAAACTCGTAGAAAAGCGAAACCGTAAGGCAACGCTGGTTCGTTGATCCTTTTATTTTTTTACCGACAGGAAAAGCAAAGCACGGTAAGTGTTGAGCGGGTACAAGTAACCCAGGTAAGATACCTGAACAGCCCGGTCGACGGAGGTGTTGACTAAGAGGAAAAGAGAAGTTTCTACCTAGGAGAAACGGGGGGTGTGGACTCTCGTCAAGAATTGAGACAGAGCGGGAATTCGCTCAGTGAAGGGCAGTCGAGGGAAAGTCAGACAAACAATACGAGCCGAGGTCGGCTGTAAACCGAACCGGATCGCTATCGGAGGAAAGAGAAGCTAGGAGGAGGCGAAAGCGACAGAGTTGAGTGGGAAGAGAGTCAAAGGAGCTTTTGTTTCCTGAAGGGATAGAAAAAACCTTTGGCCCCCTCGAAAAAATTGTGGTGGATTGCTGGAGAGTCACCGGTGTCTGTGTTGGAGGTTAAGAATGACGACGATGGGTCAGCAATAATAACTTATTGGAGAAGGAAAGCCCTAAAAGGAAAAAAAAAATCACAAGAGGAGAGGAAAAAAAAATACGACTGCGAAGTGAGGGAGGTAAAAAAAAAACTAAAAAAAAAACTGCCGGACCGCGGAAGAAGACCGGGCAAACACGCATCGAAGCAATAGAAAAGAAAACGAACGATTTCGGACTTTTTCATAAATAAGATTCGTCGTACCTGATCAAAAAACGCACACACACAAAAAAACCGTAGTGTTGTGCAAGTTTTCTATGTGTGAGAGAGAATGGGTCGTGGGAACAGACTTATTTTCTCCTTACACACCTGTATTTTTATTTTTTTTGTTTGGTCCCTGGGCTTGCAGAGGTAAAAAATAAAATAAAAAAGAGAAAAAGAAAAGAAAAGAAAAGAAAAGGATTGAAGGAAGGAAGGATTGGAGTGATCGTGACTGCTTTGGTTTAGTGAGAAGGGAAAAAAGGTTTTAAGGAAAAACCGAGAAGGCCGCAAACGCGGATCACCGTGAAGGGAAAATAGGTCTAGGGATTGGAAGGGTGAAGGTGTTGGGAGGGAGAATCAATCAGCGGGCTTGTGATAAAGTCGTTCCTGCCAGAAGCAGTAGAAAAGGCGCAAGCAACGGTTGAGGAATGCTATGCTAGTGGGGTGGGGTGGAGGGGGGGTAGCAGAAGGTTTCCTTGATGAACCGTGAATGAGGAAAGGAGCGGTGAATAGTGATGGTAGTTTTACGGAGGTGTAGAATAGGGCACAAAACACAGGACAGTCTCGTTTCTACGAGACGAACAGAGTGAGATAGTGTGCCCTAAGGTATCCCACGGTGGAAACAAAAGGTAAGAGATGAGGGAGAAAGGTGCAGGTGAAAAAGGGAAACGAATTGAAAAAATTGAGCTCAAAAAAGGAAGACAGATTGAGGCTCGGTGGGGCAAAAGGAGGGGTCGAATTGCGGGCAAAAAACGAATGTTTTTTTTTCTTCTTCTTTCCTTCTTCCTCCTTCCCTCTTCCTTCCTCCCCCCCCTCCCCCCCTACCTTACATTCGGTACGGCAAACCTTCACCCAACGCTACAGATCGCCAGAGTCAAGAGAGTGGGTAAGGTGGAGGAGATGAACCCCGCCAAACACGATAATCGCTGTGTGCAACAGACAGAAAACAATCCAAGACAAAGATGTAACAATGAATGAAATGAATGAGGATAGGTCAAAAGTTACTCTCAAACGCTAGAGAAAGAATAGTTTTCTGAATCGATCTAACCCGTTCAATATACTCGTTAGAGAGAGAATCCCCGGCGTGAGTAACAGACGCATCAAAAGTACCTATGATCAATTTTTGCACGTATGATATCTGTCTCTCCTTCGCCGATTTACTGTGCATGTCAGTATCGTATCTGATCTACATCTCACCCAGTTCTAAGCTTCAGCCTTCCCAAATAATGCCCAATTTGAATAATAATCAATCAACCCTTCACAATCTCACACATATACCGGCACTCCCCCATTGAGCCCTTTTCAGCTCCAGCACTCAGCACCCCCTCATCCAACGCCCATCACCTTCATCCATCCACCCGTCCATCCTCCCCCTCAGGGCGCGGTCACCCGTGCCGCCCACCGAAGAGCCAATCACAATACCCTCTACACAGGGAAAAGAGTCTCCCTGTCATGACATGCCTCATCCCGCGATACTTTCTTCTCGCACAAGTATGATGCGTACTGTATTTGTACACCAACTTTACATTGCTGTACCGGCACCCCATACACACCTACAAGCCACACAATTGATGGAAATGCGGAGAGCCAAACCGGCGAGCGAAGAAAGGAAATGAGCGAGCTGAGAAATATTCCTCCCCCATGGAAAAAAAGAAAAGAAGCCCACTTTACAATACCAACTCCCTACCCCCCCTTCCAGTGAATCCGTTTACGATACCGTTATAATACCGGCCTAAAGTATAAGCCTATTATACTGAGTAAGGAAATTGTAACAATAGAGAAGAGGTTAGATAGAGCAGAGTACGTCCAACCCAAGTATGCACAGTACGAGAACACAGTCACACTTCCTCTATCCCAGATCTCGATAATCCGGACACCCCGCTGTCTCTTATGAAATGCTAGGAGTCCTAAATTTCTTGATACCAAAATCTGCCCTGCTACCACTGATCACCCACTGTACCAGACAGATCCTTTGGATTTTGGCCATCCATCCGAGTATCTGCAACGCTCACCTTGGCGTCCACGCAACAATTAAAATCGGGCCATGATAATAACGATGTATAAAGAGACGAATCAAAGTCCAGGAAACAAACCGCATTCCTAAATCCCAGCATCCATCATCATCACACAAGTGATATCCTACCTACCTACTCTACCATATCATATCATATCACCCACCTTTCGATCTTTCCCACTCCCCCACCACAAAAACCGCAAATGCGACTTCGAAGCGGGGAGAAATAGGTTAAACAGACCAAAACCAAGCCAACCCCACAAAACCAAGCCCCCGGCCAGAAGGGAGAAAGAAAGAAAGAAAGAAAAAAGGTATTTCCCCTCCATCTCTTTTCGCCACCGACCTCATCGAAAGTATGTGAAGAAAAGAAAAAAGGAAAAAGAAAAGAAAGCAGAGGAGAGGAGAGGAGAAGGAAAAACCTACAATAACGCTAATTAGTGATTAGTGTTGAAAAAATAAGCATCGGATCTAGAACCAGCTTCCCCGCATATCCGCTCCTCCTTCTTCCCCCTCCTCCTTCTCCAGCCCCCACAAGCACGCAAAGCAACCCCCACTCCCATCCCATCCCTTCCCATCCCTCTGCCCAAAAACCTTCCCCATATCTGAAGAGGAAAAAGCGTTTAATATCATACCGGTAGATACGCCCAACATCTTAACAGAACGAGGTATCATAAGACAAAACAGGGTCTCAGCTACGATTCATCGCATCCATCGATCCATCGGAGCACGATACATATAACATATAACTAATAGAACTTACCAGTATCGATAAGCCCAAAAATCTCACCCTTCAAGACCCACCTCCGTCCACCGGCCTGGCAAAGCTACTAAACTTGCCCATGCCCTAGCCTGAACGGAGGTTTGTGAGGGGACCCTAACCCGGGTGTGGTTTTGGCTTCCCCGTTTTTTTTTGGGGGGGGACTACTGTACACATCGGGGGATTGTGAGATTGTTGCTGGGCTACTATCATACCGGTAATTAGATAGGAGTAGACCACTAGGACTACTGCTGCTTATGCTACTTGTAATATGCGGGAGTGTTTTGCTTAGCTGATTGAGTACTGTGGGTTGTGATATAAAGTAAATAATAATAAAAAAGTTTAAGCCCGGAACAGAGTAGAATGGACTAGGCCGGGTCGGGCTAGGCTAGGTATATAATTGGCACTTCTAATAGCAGTCAGGTACAGCACGAGCAAAGGGAGATAAAAAGTTCAAATACGGTAACTTACACTCTAAACCTTAATCGAAGACAACTGTGGTACCTCGCACTTCCAATACGGGTACCCGTATATTATAATATAGGAAAAAGGCAACATCTTACCATACCGGTACTCGTACCCTAGTGTTACTATAGTTAACATCAAGATCGTATCATCACCTCAGCTTCATTCCCCTGCCACATTTTGGCTCTATTAGGGATACTAAAGGTTAGGAATGATTGCTGGCGGATAGGGGGGGATACCTCTCTCGGCCTACATATAACAGGAAACATACCTGACCGATGGGGAACCCCGAATGGAAAAATTTGAAAGTCAAAACCTCCAGATCCCCCCCTACTGGAGTGTGAATGGGCGAACGAAAGTGGGCCTGGTGAGAAAGCAACATAATAATAATAATACTGTAGATCATTTTGCAGGGCCGAAATTCGCACAACTTATCAAAAATCCCCAGGATATGGAAGTCGTGAGAAAGGGGATCCAAAAGGACGCTCACTAGCTACGGTACTGTACCTGAAGCCAGTTTTCATCAAAACTTCTTGGTGGATTCTATTAGATAGCCCCAATGGCCGAGTTGAAGCTGGGCTCTTCGTATGATATTGGGATTACCGCCTGAGGTATCCGGTCTCGGCTCAGTAGCAAGCAGGAAAGGCTTATCCCTGGTGCGAGTCTCATGTCATATATATATCTTTAGCTCTTGAACTGTGGTATTGTACCCCAGCTGTCCATAACAATCTTCTCTCGCTCCCGAATACTCGAGGAGAATAGTCTTCGCTAGTAGGCTACTGAGACTGCTGTGGTGGCAACATGTTTGACTTGCCCACAGCAGTTTCTAAATTGTTATGGTCTATACAGCCCACGGAGCTCTCTCTGCCGGCACTAAGAGCATCTATGATACATGCATTTCTATGGAAGGCTTTCCTTTTCCTGTTGGGCTACCGGTGACCGGAAGTAACAAGCGGACCCTAAGTGCCCCTTTAACCGCCTTGTTCCTTGCCTATGAACGCCCTCGCTATCCCGAATAACCACTCCCTATCGGACTAGATCTTACGCAACTCTCCTCAGCTCAACCCACAACTCTAGAGAGAGAGAGAGAGAGAGTAAGATTTAGTAAGATTTTCTGTTTAGTTGAATTCAGGGTTACCGGTACTAGAAACTTGGCCACGGGCGCACGGGTCGGCGGCGGACACAGCTAGGCGGCGGTATCCCAAGAGCCCCAACGAAATAAAACGAAGTAGGGGCCACTGGGGACGATCGGGGCGGGTTTCTGAGATTTCGGATTTCGAGTTTTTGATATCGGTTTAATAGCCGTGTTGACGGATAGATAGACGGTGGGCCGGTAGGCTGGGTTAGGGATAGTACAGTACCCGCACAGTGCTGGTGCGTATCACACTACCCCAAGTTGCCATACGAGTACAAGCAGGAAGGGAGCTCTCACTCGAAAAAGTGATATATCGCAACGCAACAAAATTAGATAATCGGACTTCAGGAAACTACGCTATTCGTACTCGTACTTGCACGGTAACTTACGGTATTTCTAAGGCACGATGATGTATGCAGACACCACCAAGCGAGAAAAAAAGAAAGAAAAAAAAGACCTGTGATGACACCAACCGCTTTCAACAATGTTCCCTTGCGCCGGTCTCATTGGTGACACCACCTACCGGCACCGTACCGGCGGTCTTTCTCTCAACTTAAGTTACTGGTATGATAGTACGGTACGGTACTACCATAATAGATACCACTGGACGAGTACGATACCGGTACTGTATCCCCTCCCCCCCCCACAATTTCATACAACCGCCTCCGCATCACTACTGGTTCAGGCTCCTGCCCCGCCTCCTTGATGCCTCATTGCGCCTACGGTACCTAGACACCTTCCCGCCCCAAAGACACATCCCGGGGAAATGGAAATGCAAAAAAGATTTATGTCAACATATCAGACTAACCTTGTTCATTATTATTATTATTCCATAGCCAGGCAAAAGAGGTCTCAAAATCCCCCTCATGATTCATGAGGCAGGTACTTTTTTTCCGTTTTTTCTTTTTCTTTTTGTTCTCTAATATCCACCATGTGAACAGGCAAATGTCTCAAAAAAGGCCAGTGAGATTTTGTTTTGATTCGCACGACGAATGATCTGGACCTTTCAAGCTTTAGCCCTGCATCCATGATGCAGCTCGTCTAGCCCCTAGTTGGCTCGCGAATCTCAAGCCTACGCGGTACGGGTATGCATTAGAACATGCTTCTTTCCCGGCAAGCGATATTTCTTTTTGCCCGGTAGAGAGGTGACAAAATATACCTGATGATCCCATAGGGAAATACGATATGAGATACCATACCAAAGCCACAAGTTGGATTATCGACGAGATTAGAGTGAGGAAAAGTGATTGTACCTAGTCCCGCGTCATTAACATACCCTTTCATCATAGAATGCCTCACGGGAACAATAATAGACCCAGTGACAAGGCCATGGGAAACCTCCTGAGACTTATTGATAAACAAATTGTGGAGGAGGAGGATCCAGGCATACCCCAAGTGCAAAATACAGAGTCAGGGCTATGCTTCCAAAATATGCTGCGGTGAAGGGTAATCTTGGAGTCGAAAGAAGGTGCGCCGCGTATGCGAGTGGGCCCTGGAGAACCGCGAAGGATGTTAGGAACAATATCGATCCCACGGTCCAGCTGATACACCTAGTTAGCAGTTGGACATACTACGGTATTGGGCGACCATGTGGCTTGTAAAAGAAGGGATCGACATCACTCACAGCACAGCAAATTTCCTGGGTTTCGTCGCAAGTATGGGGAATAGGAAAAAGCAGACGACAAAGCAGGCGGCAGCTCCCAGATTACAAGCCGCAAACACTAATAGACGATCCCATCGGCTCACTATATGATTCGCTCGGAAAATGAGAATCCAGATCAGCAAGAGTTCCTCCGCATAGAGAAAGTTTTTTTTTTTTTTTTTCTGTCTCGTTTTCCCCTCTGAGACACTCCGGTTGACGCTGAAAATCGGTTTTACCTCACAACACTGGGGCATCGATACCTCAAGGCTTCATCGAGGGGGCGGAGGGGTGGATAACACCGCCACCATCTCCCCTCAAATAAGCCACATCCAGCACCAACGGGAAGAGAAGAACGAGATAAAGACGAAATCAATGGAGATTAAGACTCACATGCCAACCATCCAGCGTCCTCTTCTTGACGAGTTTGGGCTGGGAGCTGCGGAGGGGGGTCGGAATTACTCGTAGGAAGGCGGACATACCCCCCATTACCAAAGGGATTCAAGGATGACAGTTTGTTCATGAAGGGAGATGAAGTGGAAGTATTGGCAGGTTCGTCCCTCCTCGACCACCCCATAGAGTTCATTTGTGCTCGGAAGGATTCAGCAGCCATGACGGCGAAGCTAGAAGGACCGGAGGACAGACAGGTATGGGGGTGCGCGAGGTGTGTGGATGACTTCCTTGAAGGATGAGCTGCTGGGCTTGGAGGCTGGTGGAGAACTCGGAGGAAAAGGAAAAAAACTAAAAAACTAAGCCGGGTTGTTTACTGAACTTAGGGTATTGTTAGAAATGTTTATGCATCCTCCTCCTTCTTTTTCTTTATCTCCTTCCCTTCCCTTTTCGATATCTCCTCTCTCTACTTTTTTTCTTTTCTTTTCAGTTATTTATTTGACGAAAAAATAAACGTGTTAATTTTCGGGCCGATGAAGAATGCAGCGGGGGCAAAGAGGTAGGGGTACCTGTGGATACGGGTACAGTACGTGGCCAAGCCAAGTGGGATTTGGAACTGCCCTTGGCAGCAAGAAGCGAGGAATCGTAAGGAAGCAGCTGTCGTTGAGCTTCGGCTAGTATCGTTTTATCGCACTGGCTTCCTTGAGGGGGGTCCGGGGAAAAAAGGTGTTTTGAGAGCAGCTTCAGAGGTTGGGGGGGAGGGTGGAGAAAGTGATCAAATTGCATCCGCGCAAACCCATTTGGCTTGGGTATAATGCCAAGGATTTAATGGGAGTACAACCCTTGTCCCAAAAAGGATAGGTTACGACTATTTTATTTTTCATTTTTCTCCTACAGTCGCATTTTTCAAGCTTGTGAATGGGTCTATCGTGGGGATAATTGAAAGAAGAGAAATTGGGCGTCGCTTTCACCGCAGATCCCTTTTCCCAGATAATTTTTTTAATTTTTTTGTGGTGTTCGAGAAAGCCCCCCCCCCCCCGCATTGAATGGTGGATCGAAGGCCCAGCCAGATAAGTATTCGTACATGCCGGTTAGGTATCGATGGCGGTCTGCTTTTGTGGATTGCAGGGATATGAACCGCTTGTCCACCTCCGTTCACTGAGCGCGAGTGGAGCGGTGGAAAATTGGGTGTGCGAGTGAGAAGACATCGTGAGGTTACTATCGAAACCCTGGCCGAAAGAGCCAGCCAAACAGGGTGGGAAAAGCAGCAGTCATCTCTCCGGTCGGACCTGTCCTCCTCTTTCCCCCCCCCCTCCTCATCATCCTCATCACCCTCATCCCTTCCTCCTCCACTCGATTAACAACCAGCTTGCAGTCTTCTTCATCCCATCCATCTCCATTAAAGTTGATCCCCGCCGTGTATTTTGTTGCTACTTCTACCCCCCCTTTCGCCCATCCCCCGCCATTCATCACCACAATTTGTGCCATTCTCCCTCTCCTTTATTCTGAGTGCGTTATCGCAGAAGTGCCACTGTATCTCTCGCAGCTGCCATCCCGGTGCTTTTTTCTTCTCACATTTCTACCCTTTACCAACCTTTCAGTTGTATTTTCACCGCACAGGCTGTGAATAAGGGTACTTATATTTATTTTATTCCTGTTTTCAATTCCTTTTATTTATTTTTTCGAAGCCACTCTATTAGAACACATTCCCGCAAGTCACATCCTCTCTCCTCTCTCTTGAGCTCCGAGCCGCCGCCGCCGCCGCCGCCGAGCCTCTGGAAAGTTTGTAGGTACTTAGTTTTTTAAGTCTTTCAGCGCACCTCCGAAGAACATTCCCATATTAGAGAGGTGGCAACCTCACGAACAAAGCTGTGCATGGTATGCTCATTTGTGCGATACATACCTTACAGTACAGACTTCTTTTTCTCCCCCTCCCTCGTTGCCGCCACCATCGTTGTCTCCCCCCTCCATCATCATCCATCTCCTCATCATTCAGGACCAGGAGCGGAAGCAAAGCAGAAGCAGAAGCAAGTCAAGCAGAAAGACGCAGGACGAGATCGAGTAGCAGCAACCTGCATAATTTCTCCGGTCCAGTCAAAACTTCAGCTCTCAATCTTTATCCCACCTAACTTTACCTTCTACTTATCCCCCTACCCACCTACCTCATACGTATCTCCATACCTTACCTTACCATACCATACATTCTCCTAATTATCTTCCCCATCCTCAAACCACGTTACGTCGTTGCCTCCACCCCGGACAGCTTTATCGCTTTCATTATCTCTTCTTGTCATTTCCCAAGTGTTGCCCGCCGCCCCCTGTGTACGCAAGAGCTTCGCCGCTGTGTCAGCAGCTACAGAACCACACTTTATTTTTATTTTTTCCTTGCTGGTAACCGTCTGCAACCTGGGTCTGGTTGTTCCCTTCTCAAATCGCACGCTTCCCGCCCGTCGTAATCCTGCAGTATTTCCCTCCTCCTCCACCGTACTGTACCCCTACAAACACGAAATCGGTACAGTACCCGCCATTTTTCTTTCTAGAACGGGCGGCCAACTTTTTCTAGCGACAGTCCCGTACCGCTAGCTTGGTGGTGTCTTTTCCCGAACTATTTTCC
>Ga0307509_10000222_pt1 | contig 91549 bp, 90 predicted proteins | sample 10_EM_MG_FD_202245 | JGI IMG/M metagenome (GOLD analysis project Ga0307509, IMG submission 202245) | Populus trichocarpa ectomycorrhiza microbial communities from riparian zone in the Pacific Northwest, United States - 10_EM | ecosystem: Host-associated > Plants > Roots > Unclassified | place...
GGGCATAATGACCAAATTCCCAAGGTAGGGTAACTTTGCCTTCTTATGCCTTTAACCGCTCAGGAAGTCCTCCAGGCGACCACAGAAGTCGTCTCGGAGGTCTGTGTAACATTCCCATAATTCTCTTAACCTTATGCGAATGTTCTCCCGAAAGGTTACCCTGCCTAGTAGAGTACCTCAAAGCTACTCAACAGTTGCCTAGGCCTTATCCTAGGTTTACCAGCTATTTGTATAAAGCATACGAGACCATACCATCTCTGGTTACCTCTTGGTATACCATTTGGGCTAAGGTGATAGTGATTGTAGCTACCTATCGTAGGGTCGTTACAGTTACGGCAGCTGCTCCAATGACCTCTTTTAACTAGCAAAAGAGGAACTACACAGCCTTCTGCCTATGACGCGCCATCACACTGCTGGGGCCAGAGGGGGGTGTTAGCTAAACCCTCCCAAGTTCAATAGTATGTTCAGGCCACTCTTATACAGGCGTAGAGCCTCCCGGCGCAAATGCGTGTGTGCCCAACAACATCTAAGAGCCCATAGCATGTGAGGCAATTGACCTCTAAGTTCTAGGATGACTTTGCTGGTGAAGGTAGGGTAACTTGGACTCTGCAGTAGGGTAACTGGGGTCCATGGGCATAAAGGTCAAATTCCCAAGGTAGCGTAACTTTGCCCTCTTATGCCGTTAATCGCCCCGTAAGCCCTCCAGTCCACCACAAAAGTCGTCTCGGAGGTCCGTGTAACATTCCCATAATCCTCTTGACCTTATGCGAACGTTGTTCTGATTTGTTACCCTGCCTAGTAGAGTTTCTCAAGGCTACTCAACTATTCCCTCGGCCTTATCCTAGGTTTACCAGCTATGTATATACTAAGTATACAAGACCATACCACCTCTGGTTACCACTTGGTATACCATTTGGGCTAAGATAGTGATTGTAGCTACCTATCATAGGGTTGTTACAGGGTGCTCGCACAAGATCAGAGTAGTCGTGAATGTCAAAGGCTTAAATCTGATATCTACCTAAGTTTAAGCGTTTGGCATTCTACTTAGATAACCAACTTTCCTCGAGAGAACTGACTGAGTGAAGCTTCCAGCTTCACAATATTAAGTTTTACCATTTGATTCTTTTTAATTATTTACCTCATCTTTATCTTCTACTCTAAGTGTTTGGTGCAGTTGCAACCTTAGAGTTCTCCTCTCTCTAGGATGCCCCTATTACATCCACCAATCTTCCATAACTTATTTTTAGCCCCTTTATCAAAAGAAAAGAAACCAATCTCAAGTTGCATTCATAGTATATTATTTCATAATCACTAATCATAAGATATAACAAGAATTAACTTGTTCGGGAATTTACATGAAAATTCTAATCAAAATCAAAACCAAGCAGATGTTTGCAACCTTTAAATTGAAATCTTGATCTCGTGAAAATATTCCTTTAGGGCTTAAAACTGTGATTTTAAATTACCAAATTGTGATTTGAAATCATGTCCACATTTGCCAAACCGCCCCTTAGACTAACTTGCATTCCATATTGATGTGGGAAATATCATTTATCCATGCTACACCTAGTACTCATACTTTACAATATGATACTACAGAGTACAATATCTGTTGTTCGCTATACCTGTGCTGTTTTATATTCAAAATATTATTTGAACACAGCCTTCAATACACAGACATTTTAAAAGGGTTTGTGTTCTGCCTCTTTTTACCCCTCTAAGGCACTGACAGCTTGAGCTTATACCGTGTGGGGACCAAAGTGGAAAAAAGTAATCAAAAAAGAACTACACAAATCGCAAACTCCCTGCTGAAACAGGTGAAGAACACATTTACCAAAAAAAGTCTATTTATGATACATTTATTTAAATAGGCAGATGTATCCTCTGCACCAAAGTCTTGGTTGGCAATTATTTATGGAATGAGGATAGGTGTGGAAAGGAAGGAAGGATGTAACCAAGAATTTCTCAAAGACAAATGAAAGAGACGATGATAATATATCAACCGAGAGGGGGCTACAGAGTTGGTTGGGCATAGGAATTGGTGTCAGTTTTGCTTATAGAGTGCGGGAACCTCGGGGGCCATATGGAAGGCGGTTGAGGCGGGGTAGAGGGTTCAGCTGCGGGGATGACATTTTCTGCAAACTTGAAAATGGCCTCATTGATGTCAGGTATCCCATCATCCTCACCGGGTCAGCTGATGGGAGGTCTGTGATGTCAGCGTTAGGATCGTCAGCCCTGAATTGGATCTCCGCCAAGGACTCACCCTCACACCCGACGGAGAGACGGGGTGGTGCTTGGCCACCAGGATCTGTTGTCTCGGAACTGATATGGGCCGGTTCCTGTATGATTCTCACAACTTTCTCACAGCTTTTGGAGAGTGCCCAGCATAGGGGTGTTTGGTTCCGGTTGTCTGGGGTGGCGGTATGGACATTTTCCCTTTCCAAAAGCAACCCTACTATCCTGACATGCCCAGACCCAGCGGCCCACGGGAGTGGTGTAATGCCATACCTGGTGTCAGTCTTATCTGGATTGACATGATCTCAGTGAAAAAGGCCTCACACTACCCCCTCATGCCTCCTCCGAGTTTCAAACGAGAGTAGCGTCTAGCGATATTAAATGTCTGCCTAGTCAGGGTTGACATCCCCTCGTGCTAAAACAATTTTTACTACCCCATCATACCTGCTCCCACCGGCCCACAAGAGTGCTGTAAGGCATTATTCGGTGTCTGCTCGGTCGGGATTAACATCCACTCTCCCCCAAAGATTCTTTCCTACCCCCTCACACCCATTCTCAGCGTCCCAATAGAGTAGCACTCGCCCATCTTTGGTGTCTGTCTCGTTGGGTTTGACATCCGCTCGTTCCAAAAGCTTTCTTCTTACCCCTCTTGGCGTCTGACTACTGCTCATCTAAGTGCCTTACCCCCGATAATACCAGTTGCATTAACATCCTATACCTCCATCACCATTTGGCACCCCTATTCCGATCAATGCAGCACTATAAAGTCCTGTAAATCCCCTCGCCCCTCTCTCCCATTTATGATAAGGACTCCAGCTGCCATCATGGCAATAACGTAATAAAACTAGTTGAGCAGATATCTGCTCATAAAATCCATTCAGAAGCCCGAGCGCAAGTGTTTTCTGATTTTCCGTCATCCCCCATCTTGTATGGTTTCCCCAGTAAGAAGAAGCATATTCCAGAAAGGGCATTTCTGCCGGGGCCCGGACCTGGAGAAGAGTTGGCGAAAGATCCCAGAGACTTCTAAAATTGAGGCCTCTCCAGCGAACCTCGGCAATTGTTGGGTGCAGACTGTAGAATTGGGTTGAATCGCTAGCGAGATGCTCTTGCAAGATATAATGCACCAGTCAAACCATAGATGAAGACGCCTCGACTGCAACAAGGCCCTGAGAAGTTAATACGAGTGTCCGTAATATAGGAACATTTTCTAGTTTGAGATCTGCAGATCCTACCCTCCACCCCCAATGCATGGCCGAGCTCCACGGCGTGTAACGTCCAATCCTAATACAGGGCCCACATCAGGACCTTCAGCCCGAGTACCGGTTTATCTCCCTTCTGTACCCTCACTCGGTTTAGAGTAGCAATACAGGCATCTCCCAGTCCATTGCCTTGTGTTATCTCCCCAAGTTTCTTTCTTCTCTGACAAATTATAACCCCACCGGGAGTAGTGTCAATGTTTAGAGAAACAAGGAGGAATCTGTACGCAATCGTGAGTAATGTTCATTGATAGGCTGCAAATGTTAAATAGTGCAACCCACATATCAGATAACCTTTCCAAGATAATTCCCACATTTTCAGCCCGTAAACCATCGCCCATCGCATCTGGCTTGGGGTTCCTAGATAACCTCATCTCTAGATAACTCCTAATATCTTCGGCATTGTGACTAATGGGTATCACAAGTGCACTGGTAAAATATCCTTGGAAATCTTCCCTCACGTGGGGCCTCCCAGTGAGGAATATTCGCGTGGTAGGAGACTCCTGGACAATAACTCCCAGCGACTCCAGAAGGTCAGGCAGATGCTTCGGCAGGAACTCGTCTAGAGCATCGATACATATGAACAGGCGGGGTAGCAAAGCTGTAGTGATCCTCAGCATTCACAGACGATTTGGAGGTCGCATGCCCGTGTCATCAATCTCCTTCTTCCCTTCTTTAAAAAGCTCATGTAGATAATTCAGGATCTCGCCTCTTCCTACCAGCTGCTTCAGAATAGCTCCAATCATGTTGGTAACTGTCTGTTCTTGCTGGGAAAGGTTGTCACAGTACAAGAATGCGACGGCGATATTCTCCTTTTTTGCATGATCGCACAAATTGTGGATCACCAGAGAACTGTGCTCTCTCGAGATGAGCGGCATTCTCTTGATTCTCAGAATCCCGCCACTTACCTCAGGTATGTCTTGACCATTCCCGGACTCCCGCTGCAAAATACAGCAGCCTTATCTGCTCCACCCTCAAATTCTCTCCAGTCCAGAGGTTTGCTGATTTCAAAGAGCTAAACCCCAACACCATCGAATCGGTCGTTGTGCACGCCTTAATATCTGTTATTTGGCTCTAATGGAGAGAGCCAGCGCATAATCTCTGCATCCTTGTGGGAGTTATAGATGTAGTTGTTGAAACTTCCTCTAATTGTATTGCTGTGAGCATTACCGTCGTTCCTATTGAGAGATTGCAAATATGCAGTCTGAGTAATGGGGATCTGTAGACCTTCTTTCACATATTCCTCACGGGTGACTGCTGGCTTTGTTGAATTCTCAGGGGAGGCAAAGAGTTTGGATTGCAGTGCTGGTGAGGAGTACCAGCGTGGATGTTCGTTGTAGTGGTTCACTCCTGCAACTAGGAATCCCTAGACACGAGGAGTTCAGAATAGGCCATGGTCAGCTAGCTTGGTGCCATGCTCAATGGCTTCGGCAAGAAATCCTCCGCTCGCAACATGGCTGTAGAGGCTAGCCATGCAAGTTCTGAGTCCCTCCCAGAGGATAAAGGATTAGTAATAAATCCCCAAGTTTAAGAGGGGGTTCCCCACACCTTTCTCAGAACCAAACCTTCTCCACTCCACCGTACCGGCAAACACCCTGCGAACAAAAAAAAAATTCCACACCATATCCAACAGCTGCCCAGTGCAGTCCCAGAATCAGAGAATCCGTCTCCGGCAATCACCCCGCTGGCTTCTGTACCTACCACATTATCACCTACATTGGTAGGATTCCACCCCGAGGTCGTCCAGGAGCAACAGAGTGGAAAAAGCTTGGTTTGTTCACGGAGGCTCTCATTGAACCGAAACCCAAACAAGGTAGGTCCCTTTGATAGCATACCTTTACAGCTATTTTGGTCGAATACAAGCTTACTATATTCATAAAAAATGAACAGCAGCGATGTTTAGGCTTCCAGTTCTCGCCAAGTTCGTACCAAAGCCGCTTAATGTCTACCACAGGTACCTACAAGGTCGCCCAGCGGCGGCTAAAAAAATTCCCCTGGCTAAAAAGGTTCCCCCTGCTAGACCGGTGAGCTTGAACTCTTAATGCCCTGCAAAAGATTCTCACGGTGATAATTTTTTTTTTTTCAGAGTCCGCCGCCAGTGGGCCCCGAGCACAAGACCTCGTACTCGATGCTTTCACACAGAGAGGCAGAGAAAAGATTAGGTTTCAATCTAAGAACTTTCGACCTGCATGCGATTTCAGTTACGCAGATGCTAGCCACTGCTGACCAGGAAGCCAAAATCCAAGGCCTCATGGGAGAAGAGGTTAAAGAAGCAAAAGAGACAGTGTACGGACGGATTGCGGAGTATTTGGAGGGAGAGGGCTATCCGAGCGACATGAACGAGGACTTTACTGAAGCCAACATTAACGACCTTGTGTTCACAGTACTTATCCCGGTAATTTCTATGTTTAAAAGGAAAACGGCACAAAATCTATGCTTGAAGAGGGAAAAAGCAATCATAGTCAAGGATGGAGAAATGAGTGGAAATCAACAGTTTGTGATGGTCGATCTTGTCGGCGTTAACGATCGGAAATTTGTGTTCGTGGTCGAGGCAAAAAATGAATCCCTAGGCGAAGCGAAGAAACTATGTCTTGTGACCATGAAGGACATAGGGGAAATGAATGAGGGGGGCGTGGTATATGGCTTCATAACCACTGGTGAGGACTGGAAGATGCTACGATTCGATGGCACTACTTTTACCCAATCTGAGAGTTTTTCTGTATTATTTCATAACATGGCGAAGAACAAGCAACGTTGGATGCAGGAAGGATCCGTTGTTGTGGACTGCATCCATGCCACCTTGAGAAGCGGAGGATTCATTGTTAAATAATTGAATCCTTCGCTTCTCAAGGGGGGTGCTCATTGTGGACTTTTGTTTGGCGAGATTGGTATGAGAGACTAGATGGATAGACAGGTTTGCGGCTATGCGGCTAGGAGACGGACCGGTATAAGGCATGTGGCTTTGTGGTTCCTGGTGGTTAGGTGTTTTGTTATGGGTTGTTCTCACATCCTATGCCGCTCGGCATAGGATATTTCTTTCATGGTTTTGTTGATGTCATAGGAGATGAAGTATCGGGCATTTAGTTTCATTTGTTTCTTTCATCCCCCATGCCACTAGGCACAGGCTTTAGGAGCATGGTGGATGAAGGGAGATCACGATAGTTCCAGATTGCATGTGTTTCTTTAGAGAGTTTAGTGTGTTTCGGGAGTGTTAGGTTGTTGTTAGTTTGACGGAGAGATATATCTCCTAGCCTGTCCTTAGCTAGAGAGAGGTTAGCGATTCAGACGTTCGTTCCTTCTTCGCCCACGGTTCCATTTAGACTCTTTTGTGATTGCACGATCGATCTTTTGCTTCGTGCTTTCCTATAAGCTCCAACAGATACTAGCTGAGGGGGAGTTAGTATCGCGGCACCCTCAAATTCGTTTCCTCCTCAAATTCGGTTTCCGGGCTACGCAGGTTTGTAGTAGCTGTACCAGTAAGAATCTCACTAAAAACGCGACATATTCACGGCAGATTATCACATATTGCGTACTGGGTGATGGTTGATAACTGCCCCGCGTGGCCCAGAAACCGAATTTGAGCAGTAAACGAATCTGAGGGTGCCGCGATACTATGTAGGGCTTCGAGGGGAGAGATATGGGATTTAGTCAAACTTTAGGTCTGGTGTGGTAGTTAATAATTGCTAGTTGTGAAAAAGTAGCATTGTGTTTTTCAATACTCTACCCCCTATTGCAGAGGTCTTTGCAAAGTATCGAAATTTCCAGCAGCTAGTACAAAACAGGGGTAACATAGAAAGTTTCATAGTACCATCACTCCCTCCTTTCTTCCTCTCCTCTAACACCGCCTCACCCACATAACTCCACCTTTCCTTCAACCATGCCCCTCCAACAACCACCGGCAAAACCACTATCCGCATCACCTCCCCCTCCCCTTTACCTAGTCACCCATTCTAGTATCCTCGGCCCCTCCAACCTTTCAATCCTCCCGGTAACATTCCCAACTATCCGCACACCTGCATAACCCCATGCCCTACCCTGCAGTGTTGATAGTGCCGAATTTCCCTACATCACTCTAAAATATGAACTAAAAAACTAGCTTCGTACTTTTCTAGAAATGTCAATCGAGAGATATCAAAAGCATTTCAGGTCTAGTTATTAAGTAGATCTTTTCTATTAACAGGCGCACTAAACCTGATAGAACAGAGTGATGTTGCCAGTAAACTCGTGGCGGGGGCTACGTCGGTTCCCGTGTAATGTCGGGAAGAGACATACGCAGTGAGTGTAGGAATAAGAATTAATGTTTGACGTCACTCTGGGCACTCGAGTCTGCACCGAGTACTGAAGTATACTTCCCCCGCGTAACTGCGTTCCCGACATCACCCCGGAACCGACATCACCCCCGCCGCGAGTTTAGCTGTGATGTAGTGCCCCTGTGAAGATTTACTAACCAACATTCGGGGTCCTGTGACATCACACACCCCTTTGAGGTTGAATCTGCAAATCAAAGAAAAACGCTAGTTTCACTAGTGCCTTTTTGGCACGGTGTAGGGATATTCGGCACTATCAATACTGCAGGGGATAACTCTCGGCGCAACTCCTCTAGACACCGAGTGATACTATGGGCATGCTATTGGAAAGCATCATGGGAGCATGGACCGAAGCGAACAGATAGTGGCTTAAGGTTTTGGTGCTAGTCGCTTATGGGAGAGGAAGAGGAAGGAAGCGATGCCTAGAGATAGACCTATAAAACCTAAATTGAGTTTCCTTTCCCTCCTTTGTCCGTCTCATGTACCCGTCAGATCCTCATTAAGATTTATGGTGTTCCTTACTCTGACTAGGCTAACGATGTATAGTGAACCTCCCATAAGTTACCGTACTGCATGGCTGCATTGTATTATATTGTGTCATATTGCACCGTAGGATACGCAAACTTTTTGTCTGAATCTAGATTAGGTTCGAGTGACCGATGGTGACCCAATTTTTCAGGAGAGCCCTGACCTGGTTAAAATGGGCGAGGAAAGCCAGATGCGCTCAACTTATTTTCAAGTCTCCAGAATTGTGTGACGCAAGCTAGTACACCATGGGGTACCTATATCGCAGTAAAAGGAAGTCAGGCGAATAAAAACAATGCCACAGTAACATTCATGTTCTGGCGAAAAGGGTAAACAAGTGGCTCTATTGGTAAATGGAAAATTCCAGTCTTCTTTTGAACAGACGACTAAATAGAGTCATCGATCGAGAGGAGGCAATGAGTCTCTACGATATCCCACAGAAGGCAGACAAAATGAGGAAAGGAAAGAAAGGTCTACAGGCACCTTGTAGCCAATCAAAATTCTCTTCACAGCCTCTGAAAACATCCGTCCGCCCCTTTCCACCTATTCTACAAGCTTGTAACCCTCAAGTCACCTCTGCCCAGTCTGTCATTTCTCCGCAAATAATTTTCCCCTCTCCGAGCTTTATTACTCTTGTTAGCGACAGTGAGGGCACAGAAAGCACTTCTTTCTTACCTACTCCTCCCCCAAACCATGCCAGCAACCGCCCGCTGCCATACCATTAGCCACACCTACTACCAATCCAAAGCTACCCGGCCACCCACATGGAATGACTTTGTGTGGGCAGAAGTGGTTTTTCTTTTTCCTGGATGGAGTGCTTTTCGGGAGATTTTCTACTTCTCCTAAGGTATTAGTGTTCCCGAATCTTGTTTTATATCCCAATAGAGCCTATATCTGTATTCTCCTTATTTCTAGCTTTTATTTCATAAAGTTATATATATCTCACTCTTCTGACATCGAAATTGGATGACTTACATGCCTATAACTATGGCAGTCATTGGGGCAGTTCGCAGTCCCCTTTTGCTGTGCCGTATCTACTCTAGAAGTTTTCCGATCAAGCTACCAGTATTGACGGCCAGGGGTCGGGCAAGGGTTGAAAGCTAAAGCTCCCCCTCAGGTATCAACCGAAATGACCGCTTATGTCAGTAGGGTAATATATCGTGGACTGCTGCACTAAGTTATTCCGTCATATTTTATGGTTACCCATACCGCGGAGCGTGGTGTTGGTAACTGGAATTTCTCGAAGGCGCACCTCGCTTGTATTTCCTTGGCATGGGGATGATTGGGCTGAGATTGTCGCACAACAAGCCTCATCTCCCCGCCTTGCTTTAGCTCTACTCAAAGAAAGTTTATATCCTCCATCGCCGCATAGGTCGCTCTAGTATTTCCACATTCGCCCAAGAGAATATCATGGCGCAAATATCGATCAACATGGGCGATGGAAATATCCGCTCCGGCAACATAACAGGTTGTTTCAACAACAACTTCTATACGTCTGATGAGGATGCGAAGGTTATGCGCTGGCTCTCTCCGCTGGAACCGAATAATAGACATCAAGGTGTGCGCACCGACCGGTTCCAGGGTGTGGGAGATTGGTTTTTGGAAACAAGTGAGTTTCGGGAGTGGAGGGACAGTGAGGGCGGAGCCGATAAGGCTGTCTTGTTTTGCTCCGGGAATCCGGGAGTGGGCAAGACATATCTGAGGTAAGAGGTGGGATTCTTCGAAAGAGGCGAATACAGCTGACGGCGAGAAATACCAGTTCCTTGGTGATCGATAGGTTGTGCGATCAGGCGGGGGATGGAGATATCGCGGTTGTCGGCTTCTACTGCGACTTCCTTGCTCAGCAAGAGCAGACAGTCACCAACATGATTGGAGCTATTCTGAAGCAACTAGTAGGCAGGGGGGACATCCCGGAAGAGGTACGCGAGGCGTTTCAGAAGGGGAAAAGGGAATTTGGTGGTAGAGGGCTACTACTTGTTGAGATGATGGGAATGTTGAGGATCGCTCTTGCTTCGTCGCCCCAAGTCTTCATCTGTATTGATGCGCTCGACGAATGCCTACCGAAGCATCTGCCAGAGCTTCTTGAGTCACTGAGAGATATTGTTCGGGAGTCACCAAGGACGAGAATATTCCTCACTGGGAGGCCCCATGTCGAGGGGGCAGTTCAAAGATATTTCACCAAGGCGGTTGTTGTACCCATCAGTCCTAACACGGACGATATCAGGAATTACCTAAGGATGAAGTTAGACAGGGATGACGAGCCAGATGCGATGGACAACGATTTACGGGCGGATATTGTGAAAGTTATTCTAGACAAGATGTCCGACATGTGCGTAAGAGCATTTGGTCTTCCCACACTCTCGATGTATACTTACGAGAAATTATGTGCAGATTCCTCCTCGTTTCGCTAAACATCGAGGCTATTCTAGGAGAAGTGACAATTGGTCGGAGGAGGAAAAAACTTGACAAAATGACACAAGGTTACGGATTGAGTGATGCCTACACAGCAACTCTAACGCGACTGAAGGCGCAAAAGGGATATAAATCAGTGCTCGGGATGAAGGCCCTGATGTGGGTTCTGTATTCGGAACGGCCATTACGAGTCCAGGAGCTCTGTGATGCCTTGGGAGTGGAAATAGGATCTGCAGATCTGGATCCGAAAGAGGTTCCTGCATTACGGACACTCCTAGCATCTTGTCTGGGTCTTGTCACCGTCGAGACGTCTTCATCCACAGTCCGACTGGTGCACTTTACTCTTCAGGAGCATCTCTTAAGTGATCAGACCCTATTCCATAGTCCTCACTCAGCAATTGCCGAGGTTTGCTTGACATACCTCAATTTTGGATGTGTCCGAGATCTTTCGCCAGCCCTTCACAAGGCCCCCGAAACAACACCACTTCTAGAATATACTTCTGTTTACTGGGGGGGGCATACAAGGAGGGGGATGACAGAAAATATCAAAACACTTGCGCTGAGGCTTCTCGATAGATTTGATAAGCATGTAGCTGCTCAACTACTGTTATTGCAGCATGGTCGAGATGGAGGCAGGGCCCCGTGCTTTAGCGGCCTACGAGGACCCGTGGGATTTACAGGACTCCACGGAGTAGCATATCTCGGGGTTGCGGGGATAGTTTCTACTGTATTAGACATGAAGAAATGGGACGTTAATGTAGGTGATTGCATGGGGATGACACCGCTCACCTGGGCATCTGGAAGAGGGCACGAGGAGGTTGTAAAGAAGCTTTTGGAACGAGAGGACGTCAATCCCAACCGGGCGGACACTGGATATGGCCAAACGCCACTCTCGTGGGCGGCTGGGAATGGGCATGGGGGGGTAGTAAAGATACTTTTAGAACGAGAGGACATCAATCCCAACCAGGCAGACACCTGGTATGGCCAAACGCCACTCTCGTTGGCGGCTGAGAGAGAGCATGAGGGGATAGTAATGATGCTTTTGGAACGAGGGGACATCAATCCCAACCAGGCAGGCACCGGGTATGGCCGAGCGCCACTCTGGTGGGCGGCAGCTAGAGGGAATCAGGGGGTAGTCAAGATACTTTTGGAACGAGAGGACGTCAATCCCAACCAGGCAGACACTAAATATGGCCAAACGCCGCTCTTGTTAGCTGCCGAGGGAGGCCATGAGGGGGTAGTAAAGATGCTTTTGGAACGAGAGGACATCGATTCCAACCAGGCAGACACCGAGTGTGGCCGAACGCCACTCTTGTGCGCGGCTGAGAAAGGGCATGAGGGGGTAGTAAACATACTTTTGGAACGAGAGGACGTCAATCCTAACCAGGCAGACACTGAATATGGCCAAACGCCACTCTTGGGCGCGGCTGAAAACGGGCATGAGGGGATAGTAAAGATGCTTTTGGAACGAGAGGACGTCAATCCCAACCAGGCAGAAACACGATATCGCCGAACGCCGCTCTCGTTGGCGGCTGAGAGCGGGCATGCCGGCGTAGTACAGATACTTTTGGAACGAGAGGACGTCAACCCGAATATGATAGACACCCGTTCTGGCCGAACGCCACTCTCTTTGGCGGCTAAGAGCGGACATGAGAGGGTAGTAAAGATCCTTTTAGAACGGGAGGATGTAAACCCCAATACGGCAGATGCCTGGCATGGCCGAACGCCAATCTCTTTGGCGGCTGAGAGCGGGCATGAGGGGATAGTAAAGATGCTTTTGGAGCGGAACGATGTCCGTGCCACCGCTCCAGATGACCAGAACCAAACCCCACTGTCGTTGGCTCTCTCTAGAGGACATTATGGAGTCGCAAGGGTCCTACAGGAACGGGGGGAACGTCAATTCCGGTGGAGTTGATTGCAGCGGTCATTCATTCCTCCCACTATGTGGCAGAGATGCGATTCGGAGGTGATGATCATAACAGGAAGATTGCGGACCTTAGTGGCCAGCCTGCACTCCCATCGGCAGATCCCGACGGCCGGCCGAAGTTATTGGACCTCAATGATTCCGCCTCCAAGTCCGCGGATAGTGATCCCCCTCAACCGAACCATCTAGCTATCTCAACACCCTTCCATCTGGTCCCTAAAGTTCTGGTACCCTTCATGGAAAACTGATACCCATTCTGACACCTAATCAGCCCTCTCGTTCGCCGTCGAGCGGGATTTTATCATAGCCTCTCATTTCATTTTTCGCTTTTCCCCTTTACATCCTTATTATATACTTGCCCGGTGAGAGATTGGTATAGGCAGTACCTCCACCGATTTAAATATAAATAGGCTTTGATAAGGGTGTTTTTCTAGTTTTTCCTGGCTCTTCGCTATTCATCTGCTTGTTTTCTTCCCCTCCTTAGGCCTGTTTCTTCCCCTAGAGCTCTAGTTAGACTTAGTCTCATTCTAGTTTTCTCACTCTTCGTTCTGCTACCCTATTATTCGTTAGGCTAGAATTTATCTCGCATTCTATGGGCGGTAGTGTATAAGTTATTGTAGTATAGCACAGCTTGCCCATTATAAACAAGTAGATGACGAATGCGTCACATAGTGTCACTCGTGATTGTAATTGGTTGGAGAGCGCAAATACTATCTCCAACTACAACCCCTGGACCGAGGGCCGCCTAATAATGCATTGGTATAGAAACAAAGACATCGGAGGCAACCCCCCCCCCCCCACGCTTATAAACCTTGCACGACAAAAAAGGTTTGTCGGGTTATGCGATTTGTTTAGGTCTGGGGAAAAGAATAGGCTCGGGACACGACCGAAAGAGACGTGGCTACTTTTTTCTTTCCTCTTCCCCGTTTTTGAAGGTAATATTATTCTGTGAGATCGTGCTTATCCGAGGGGCTTATTCTGGTGGGGTTTCCTGAGCGGGAATTGCTCATTTCACTTAAAGTCAAGGGAATTCGCTGTATGTAGATTGAGATGACAGTGCTGGGAGTGTGTGGTTCATATGGTCTTACTCAAGCAGCCAGTCCGCACTTTGCCTACACTAAACGGGTGGATATGCGTCTTTGACTATCGCGATGCTAGATTGGACGAGAGTCAATATAGGAGGTATTGATTTAGTAGCCCTCCAACGGCTCCCGTATGATGTAAGTTTGAAATTCGCAATGGCTTGGGCTCCCAACTCCTACGTCCTAAAAACTATATGATATCCAGCGCCACCCTTCGGTTTTTGAAACCACAGCTTCAATCACATCCTACCAATGCGGAGAAACACAGTCATTAGATAAAACTCTTTGTGGATCGGATTTCCCCCCCGCCCCCCCAATAGTACGGCAATCTCCAGCAGGGTGAGATTCTGTTTCACAGGTAATTCTGTCTAGTGACTGTAACTGGATGGATACACTATATAGAACAATCTCGCCCTCAGTCCCTTCCTCGATCTAGCACTGGCACTACCGGAGCAAGAACACTTCTTTCACCCCCAATAAATAGGGTTACAGGTAGCTTATTGTAACTTCGGGGGGGGGAAGGTGTTCGCCCTGTCGTATCATGGTATCTCGCAACTCAAGTCTCATACAAATTTAAGGCAATTCAAAGTAATGGCGGGAAAAGCTACTTCAATGGCTAGTACTAGAAAATTTCCTTACAGTACCTTTTATCTATTTCTAAATGCAGGCAAGCAAACCAATCGACAAGCCGACGGTCACCGAAAAGGAGCAAAGCAAGAAAAGGACAGAAAGGCCACAAAAAACTAAGCAGAACAAAACACAGCTGGCCAAAGAAAAGGCCAAAAACAACGCAAGGAGGAAAGACCAAGAAGAAATAAGACGAAAATAAGCAAGAAAAACATGAGATGAGAAAACCAGACGACGCAGGCAGGGCAAAAGGGCAGAAGTGGCGAAAAGTCAAGACAAAAGATGAAGAAGCCGCGATCTAAAACAAAAAAAAGGAAACAAAAGAAGACACCCCCCTTCGAAATCTCCCCTTCACCCGCCCCCCCCTTCCTACCCTTCCGGAGGGTAAAGTTTAGGACTCAAATCAGAGCTGCGACAAATAGTAGACTTCCCGGTCTCCCCTGCGTTATCGATTGCTGATTCATACACTCATCTCGGGCCGTAAAGGGGAGTATCCTCAGTATTGTAACCTCAGTAAACATTACCTGTAGGCTTCCTCCCCCTACCCCGCGAAAGTTAGCCATTTCCGATAGTCAAAGTCGGAAAACCTGCGCTAGCGGGAAAGCATTCCTGCTGATTCGTGTGCTCATGTTCCCAGATTGAAGATTCTTTTTTCTCCCAGTGCGCCGCCCCCAAAACGGGAGGAAGTCCAGTCCCGCCGTGGCTTGGGCGGCCGATAGGGCTCCCCTTAGGCCGACCCTGCAGAGATGTGCTACAAAAGCTTTTCTGGGGCTTCCCGAAAAGTGGCGGACTTTCCGATTCCTCCTCTCGCATTACCGGCCGCTGATTCATAAGGCCGAGGGGCTTTTGCGGCGGATGCAGCAAAAGTTGGTCAACTCCGGCTGCCATCGTCACAGAATCTGCGATAACGAACACCGGCAAGGCGCCCTGGGGGCGATCTCCGTGTACAAGCCGGTGTGGTGCTAAATCATCCTTCCGTTTGAACCCGAGCTCGCCCTCATACCAGCAGCCCTCGTGTGGGCAGTCAGAGGGCCCATCGGCGGTCTGGCCTCCATGCACTGAGCTCATGTGGCGCTCAAGTTCCACTGAGCGGTCGAATATTTTTCCACAATCATTTGCGGTGCACCGATGGGATTTTTTGGTTCTATCATACGAGGAGGTTTATAATCAGAATATGTTCTTCAAATAAAAATGTTTTTTTTGGCATAGTCATTTCTTTCTTTCTCGTGGGCCTTTCTCCTCTTTTCCTCTTTTTTAGGATGAGAAAGAAAAGGGAAAAGAATGGAAGGTAGAGAGACTATACGAAGGGAATCCTTTTCCTTGCGATCTAGAACTTACTTTGCGGTTTTTGGGTCGTCGGAATCCCCATCTGAGCTGTTGGAATGCTTTCTGGTGCTTGTGGAACCAAGGGTCAGTGAATTCAGCGATCCTCCATGACTGCTCCCGTTATCGCTTAGTTGGATACCAGTGGGAGGAGGTGGGGTTGGGCAGTGATCGTCAAATTTAGACGATTCGGGAGGTTGTAAGAGGCTCGAGAATAGTGATATCGCTTGCATCTGAAGGTATGGATGGAATGGTGGAACAATTAAGTATATAAAAAAAGGAATTATGGAAGCTCGACCTGCTGACTTCCGTATTACTTGGCTGATCTCGAGTTGGTTAGTGTAGTGTTCCTTCTAGAGGGGAGACAAGGAAATAAATACTGTGCAGCTAAGAGCTGTTCAATCCGGAGTCACTTTGCCCAGGGATAGTTTGTGAGTGCCAGCTCCTGCCTTCCTTTGTTACTGCTGGTGAAAAGAGACACTGCTATTCCGGCCTTTCAGCAGCCGAGCCTTCGCCCACTTCTAGTTACAGTGTGCACATGCCGGATTTCGGCCGGCGGCCACTTGTATTACGACAGGTATATCGTGCTTGCGACAACTTACGGGAAGGCCGCACTGCCCAGCCCAGCCCCGTGCGAGTGCTGTGCCTTAATTCCTCTAAGTTTCAGCCTTGGCGATCTTGACGAATATCAAAAAACATAGTACCGGTATGATACTGTGTTCACAGAGCCTAGTAAGCTGCAAGGCTATGGGAAGATCTCTCAGGGTTGCATCGGCATCGCGAAGGAATATGCTGCGATGCTTTAAGTTGGGTGGTGTGTGAGGTTTTCGATCGGAATCGACATTGCCCTCCCCTCCTGGTGGCTTGTTACCCGAGCATATAACGCACATATGGCAAGGCTACTTATATCGTGTTATACTACTATACGGAAGAGTTTACTCCACCAGTTATTCTTAAACAGCGCACTCACACTACGAGAGAGGTCCATCATTCACTTAACTCCCATTCCTCCATCTCGCTTTCAAGGCTTAGCCCCAGCCTCGCTAGGGAATCGAAGACGCCTCAAACAACCCAAAAGCCACTCGCCAGTTTCGAGCACCCACGATCTGGAGCTTGGGGTCCGTACTTAGTTGCGGAGAGTATGTTGTACGGGGGGTTGATTGACCGGGAGCTAGATTGCTCTCTGAACCAGGCAAAAAGGGGAAAAAACGCCCTAAGGAGAAAGGGTGGAGACAGTTGGATGGATGGATGGAGCCAGCGTATGCAAGGACCTGTTTTGCTCAGGCTACAATATTCATTATCACGAATCGCGATCTAGGCCCAAACCATGATTTGAGATGTTTAGGGCGGTTGCCTTGGTATGATATCATAGAGTTTCCAAATTGTTAGTTGTGGGAGCTCCAAACCATAATTCGGGAAATTTTCAAAGAGTTCCCTGAAGATCCAAGGCTATGATTTTTCCTTCTTCGCAGAGCCAATCCCAAATCATGGGTTAGAAATCCGAAAATCGTAGGCGCGTTTGGCAGAGGGCTGTTTGCAGAGCATAATAATATGACCGTAAATCACGGTTCTCTCGAATCATGGCCAGCCAAACAGGCAATTGGAGTGTACTAATGATTCGGTGTAAACGTGAGAAACAAAAGTCCTCGGCATCACCAGGGATTATTGTCATAGTGTTAAAATTAAGCTTTCGGATACGCACCTTTCACGTCTTCAGTACGACAAAGCCGGTCATTCCTCCCTTAGTGTCGGTTCTCGGTGCTCCGAGTTCTACTTGATGGATTTAACCTTTCGCTCATGTCACCTCTTGATCAGTCTACCAGATACGTATGTAATTTTTCTCTCACTAGTTTTCTCTTGCCTTCCATACTGCTCGCTTGCTGATATATAGCACTGCTTCACTGCATAAATAGCGGGTCTTCCTGACCATCTTATTAATAGATAGAATGAAGTTCTTGCGCATCTCTTTTTCTCATATGTTTCCGGCATATAGCTCGGCCCTGGCACATTTTTTCAATACATGGGTGCATGTCGCACACGAGTGATAAACAATGAAGCTGAGCGAAGTTGACTTTTTATGGTTCAGTGCACGCAATACCGTATGCAGCGAGGGGCCCTGGGCATTCGGCCACAAATTAGGAAAAGGTTTATGAGTTCAATTTCTGGGTAGTCTACTGCATAGCTGTTTTTAAGATTGTGAAGCCGCACTGTTCTAATTATGTGGCTAGAAATTACTACAAAAACTGTGAACTTAACAGGGAATGAACCCAAGTACTGTACTGTACTGTACATGTTTCTTGTGCGCGGAGGCGTCCCCTTTTGTAGATTATTTGATGAGCGCTGCAGATGGCCCAAACCAAGACATCTTTAGTCACAAATCTTCCAGGTTGGTGTGTTGCGGTCGTTGTGGTTTTTATTGACTTGTAGGGGAGGAAAAGGGTTGGGCACAGTTTTTGAGGAAAAGTTGAAAATCTGCGGTCGCGTGCCTCTTAAATACAAAGGATTGTTGGATAGAGGGTGGGGCCGGCGTGGGCTCACACAAAGTGGGTACGGTACTCAAGGTGAAATATGAGCACTTGCAAGTTATTCCCATACGAGAACGCCGAGGACTATTGTTTGCCTGTTAGCACTCTCATAACGGCGTAGAGCTACCCCGCCAATCTATAAATCACTCGGGTCACTCGCTATTCTCCTGTCCCAGGTTGGCTGCTCAGTTCCCTTTCGTAACTTCTTCCGTCTCCAACCGCTTCAACTCCTCTTCAACAACCTCAACCAACTCTATGCCTTCAAGAACCCCGTTGTGATTCCCCACCGCACCATACACCTCCCTGACAACTCTTCCCCTCTCTCTAAGTACCCCAGCCCAGTACCTCGGTTGCCCAAAACTCAAGAGCTCATCTTGAGAACTGTGCACGAGAACGACCCATCCACCTCCCTTCCTTCCATCCTCTACCTCCACCAAAATCTCATCATCAACTTCCTTCCACCCCCTACCGAAGGCCCCTTCAACAAACCCTTCATAATCTGCATACTCCTCCACTAACTTGCGTAGGTGATAAATCCCCTCAATCCCAACCACCACTCCCGCTGCCACTCCACAACCAGCATCCTCCTGAAACGCCATATACGCGCCGGCACTATGTCCCACGAGCGCACTCCTCTCTCTTTTCATGCTGCAGCGTTCCTGTAAAAATGATAGTGCAAGGTGGACGTCATTGACGTGGTCGGGGTGTTTAGCAACGTTGCCGTTGGAAGGGTAGGATGGATGAGGACTTAGACGGTAGTTTATGCTTGCGGCGTTGAGATGAGGGTATTTGGAGAGAAGGGAGTGGATGAAGGGGTGGCCACTCGATTTGGTCATTTTGGGATCGCGCCAGGCGCCGCCATGGATGAAGCTGAGGAGTTTGTTAGTTGGGTATTTAATAGGGAGTGTGGGACACGAAGGCCGAGAACGAGAGCTCACATTACCCAGTAGGCATTTGGGTCGGGGTTTTGGTGGTAGAGATCAAGAGTTTGGAGGGGGTGGGTGTGGCCGTAAGGCAGTTCCTGAGGGGGTTTGAAAATTGCAGCCATTGCGGAGTTGGCGGGACGACTATCCTCGAGTAGTCGAGCCACCTGAGTGAATGTTTGGGGCGTAGGTAGCTTCTTTATGGAGAAAAAAAGGGAGTTTGTGGTGGAGATGAGGTTTGTTCTGCTTTTGAGAAGCTTAGTGGAGTCTCGTGCGCGGGGCTTGGTGGGGGCACGGGCGGATATTGCTCTAAAGTAAGGGACGCCGCCGGCCCTTTACCAAAAGTGCCATCACGTGATGCATCGATTTACTAGTGACCTTGGTCATAAGCCGGGAGCCTTCAGACTACGATACCAATATCGTAGTTATCGTGGCATTGTGGTTGGCGTTGTCGTGCATACGGGACGGTATGAGGTTCAATTGGTTCAATTTCACTTGGGTCAGCATTAGAGCCTTAGCCGGGATTAAGAAGATCATTGCAAAGAAGTTTTTATAATTTATGACAGTGGGAGAACATTTGAATACTATACCATACAAAAATGACGAACAAAGACTAAAGAAGCATAATGACGGATGCCAATTTGGGCAGCAGAAACTAGAAGAGGTTATGTTTCTTTCCTATACCGGTAGTGGTGTCGGCGCATGTTACCACCACCATCGCCACAGAGACCGTGTCACTGAAAAAACAATTTGTCCTAAAACAAGCACCATGATTCCCCAAACTAACCTCACAAATTACAAAAGAAACTACCAGTGGGCGTTATGGCCGTTGCGGTACTCAACGAAATTCTCCAAGAACCTGTAAACATCTTCTGGGCCATCATAGGGTCCAACGCTGCTTCCTTCGGGGGTCGGCGTGCCGAAACTAACGTCTGCGTCTATATCGAAGTAGTCGCTAGCCCCATAGCTTTCAGCCTCGGAAAGGACCTCATCGAAACCATCCTCAGAGTAGGTTGACGAGCCGGGGGGTGAGTCGCTCATCATGTCCTTCCATGACCCAGGGGGTTCGCCGCACTCAGCGGCAAGGAGTCCTATCGCGAAGCGCTCTTCTTCGAAAACCACACCCCTTCTTACCCCGAGTTCGTTACAGATAGCCTCAACATCCGCTCCGCTCCGCCCTTTAAAGTGTACGCGTATGACGTCACCTGCAGGTCCGGCAAGAGTAATGGGCAGGTCTCCGCGCTGGCTAAGCTTCTTGATGTCAGAGTAGATAGCGGTGAGTCCGCCGAGCATGGCACCAAAGTCGGCACCGAGGCTCTGTATAAAACCCTCATCTTCGAGGGAATTCTGTCTGGTGTTCAAGGGTGAAAGGCAGGTCAAAGTGGGAGAAAGGTAAAAGTCGACATGGGCGCCGGGAGCATTCTCATCCGCCAATCCCGCCGCAAGTTGAGCGCGAACAGCCGCTCTTCCGTTGGTCCCGTGGTTTAATCTTTCCATCTTTCCCTTTGCTGCCAAAACTCTCATCGCAGCGACTACCTGGCTTACAACTTGAGCCGGTGCGGTAGGGGTGTGAGAGAAGTAGCGAGCTGATCCACCCAGGCTATAACCCCCTGAACTCCGGGGGAATGCGCCGCCGACAAGCTTTGGCCGAAGAGTGGAAGCGAAAGGAGTTCTAGTGGTCATTCTACCGACAGCATGACGAACAGGACCTTTAGCGACCTTTGGAGCGAAATCCTTGATGCCAGCCTGGTAGAGCACATTGTTGACCGAAGTAGAATACCATCGTTGAGCAACCTTCACACGTTGTCCGTACGGAAGGCGAGAACTCTGAGTTGGAACACGAGCATAGACTGGTTCGAGAATACGGGAGTTTTGTTGTGCATTTACTGTAGGAATCCGCTCTTTAAGGACAGATATGCCCTTTTTGACCGCGGTCCTAGATAAGGGGATCGTCATTAGCTCGGTTTATTGGAACAGGTGTATTTAGGGGGGATGGGTGTTTACCGAAGGAACCGGAGGGGTACGTGAGCCCCAACCGCCATCGTGAAGATTTTTTTTTTTGATATCGGAGCCTCACTCAAGAAGAGTTCAACTCTGTTGTCTAAGGAAAGGAGAAGGAGGGGGGCGAAACTGCGGGGAGCTCAGCTTTAAAGCCGGCCAAGTCTGGGGCGGTGGTGTGGCTGAGCATCCATGCTCAGACATGAGAGGGAGCCACCGGGTTGAATGCCAAGACAAAATAGGGTCAGCCCTCCCGATCTGAGGGCGAGGTTTTTGACCACTCGCCATCCAGGATTTTCTAGACACTGCATAAACTTCGTCGGTCTTCTCGTTCTCCCGCCATCCCGCCATCCCGCCATCACACAACATCTCCAACCATCGATGTCAATGGCGACAATGACACAACGCATCGCGACTCTGATCTACAACAGTTGAATGGTAAATACGTTCCCCCTCTTTGCTTGTTTTTTGCTACTTCGGCTTTAGGATGAAAGCCTTTTTTCCACGAACAATCCAACTCCTATGTTTAGTGAGGATCCAAAATTATGCTCTAGAATTAATCTGATTTAGTCACTTCCTAACGCTTATTTTGATGTCCATTAACCTGATTTCTTGCTAATCAACCCGTTTAGGATTTTATCCAACTTTTTCAACTGTGGTGGGGATAGACAGAAGGTTTGTGCTTTTCCTTCTTTCTTCCCCTATATAATTTATGCGCAATTGCTTCAATGATGATATGTATGACAACATGCTATGCTCCTTCTTAATACACCATGTAGAGCATCTGTCTTTTATAAAAGTTTCAGCCTTGTCTGATCAGTGATTGTTCTCTCACAACTTTCTCGTTCCGTTTCCCTTCATTTCCCTCTTTCGTTCTCATTGAGCTTAACTAACGATAGCGTGAATTTCAGGTATTATTCTCCTGACTTTATGTTACCCATCAATTGAGACGGATCATCGATACCATGAAGAATATTTGAACGAACGGGCGGACAGAACTGTTTCTTCTCTCACCACTTGTGGTAACAGCGGCCCACCTGTACAACCAGGGTTTGCCGGGAGAAGATACTTGTTGAGATGATCGTCAGCTGATACTTCGTGGATTCGTCTCTTGATAATTAACTCGTTTTATTCACACGATCAGCATTACTGACTTATTGGGCAGCCTAAATCACTTACTAGCAGCCCGCTTTACAAAGGTGCGATACTCATTCCCCCCCCGCTGCATTTTCTCCCCTTTACGACCAATTGTCAAAATGATGAATACTTTTTATTCACACTGTGTGAAGGCGGGAGCCCGCTTTATGAGCACATTATAACAAAATCTGATTTAATGAGCCTGACTTGACTTTTGCCTGTGCCCTTTCTCTACATATCCATTCCGCTCCTCCTTAGACTGGACATGGTAGTAACTTTGCCCAAGGTGTTTAGGAAATCCAATGACGAAACGCTCGAGCAGTTTGTTTACTCTAGTCGACCACAATGAGGGCAATATATGAGTAATGTAAGGTTATTGATTACATCCAATTTTTTTTTACAGAAAGGCACAATGATGCATATCACATCATTCCGAACTACATAACCAATTGACGAAAAATAATAATTTCACCTTGGAGAACTGATGTGTCTTGATTCGTGCTTTTTTATTGCTATGGTCGATAAGAGGGTTAGCTGGGTGCTAATATCTTACTTGGATGTTTTCATAGGTCGAGAAATATCCGAGCATGGTAGTTGATCCCTGCATGGCGATACCCTAGCACATCATAAGAAGCGTGTCCCGAGAAGCCAGCCGACGTGATTGCACTTACACAATCTCCGGTCTTTAATATTCCGGGTGGCGGACTGACACAAAGAAAGACTTGTGCTTTGTGTTGGAGCGGTCCCCGCAGAATGGCCTTTTTATGTGAAATGGCTCGAGATGGAGGACTCAGGCCACGATGGTGTTATAGGTAAAGTACTAGGCCAAAAGACTCGTCCGATGCCCTTTTTACACCAAAAGTACCATCTTCACCACCCTCTCTCATTGTGCAATGTCTATGAGAATCTGCCGAAATTTATCCATGCATTAGTAAACCTGTAAGTAACATGAATAATATTACAGAATCATTAAATATTACAAAATGTGGAGAAAAGGTCGTTTTAAGTACTCGAGTATCTGGTATCGGTTGCCATGTACTTTTTTGTATGAAACCCCATACAAAATTTTAAGTCACTTTCACACTTGTTGATGTAATTGTGAACAATGAAGACAGCTTTGATTCCTTAGACTTCTACTTGTAGAGTTTTGAATAGATAGTCATTCCCTAGCTGATGGAAAGATTTGAAGTGTTTTCATATAAGCAATGTTGGGGATTGTCCGTTTGAAAATGTCTATTTATCGTTAAATTTTGTGTAAAACCCTGCATCAGACGAATCTTTTTGTTCCCGTACCCTAGATAGAGATAGTATTATTGTTTTTTATTTTATTCTCTGGCGATTATCCTAAGTTATGCTATATGGTAGAGATTCCAGTAGCCCGTTGCCCGCAGTTGCACCAGCTCTACTCGAGTATTGTGGTGATCAATCGGCGTTGTCCTCTGTCCGCCAAGGATAGGTTATTAGTCGGTCCCTGGAGACCTCCAGGAGTGCCCATAGCGACTACTAGTACTCGAGTACAGTACTCGAGTACCGTACTCTAGCATGGGCGGCCCGGGCCACTGCAAGCACTGGTCATTGCTTCCCGGTCGGGTTTTTCACGAGTTGTGAGGATATTGTAGGATGCGCTAAGAGATTACCAAGCAACCAGAGCCCCATGTCTTAGACTACCGTAGTCTATGACCAGTTCAAGCTCAGTTCCTCCCTTCCTGTATCTACCCCACTCACAGGCCAGCGAAAACCCCCCCAAACTCCACAACTGATCGGCCGGTCAATCACCAAAAATGACAAACCTCTCCGGTACTCTCCCCATCCCCCGTTTTCCTCTAACTCAAGCCATTCCCGCTTAAAACAAGCTAACATCCTCTCACAGACGGCGAAGACAGTCAAATGCAAGACTCCCCCTCCAGCACTCCGTCAACGCCTCCCGCGACGCTCTCAAACCCGACCGAGAACCTCACCCTGCACTCACCGCCCGTGGAGCAAACCCCACCGGCCTCGCAGCAGAACACCCCGATACCAAACTGGGCCAGCAAGCGTGCGCAGGAGGAAGCTGAGACCGCGAGGGAGAAGGTTGTCGACGCGAAGTTTACTACAAGGTGGCTTGGGGACGATCTCGATGAGGGGGATATGTGGAAGAATGGATAGCCGGATACAACTTGTTTCTCTCACTCCCTACAATGGGCAGTAACTTATAATGGATTTTTTTACTTTTAAGAAGAAAACTATGGAGTTTCTTTACTCCTTTATTTTCAATTGTGATAGATCTGCCACTTCTCCGTCTTCGGTATCGCCGTCGTCGGCGTTGCCAACAAGGCCTTTTTCGTAGAGTTCTCTTCCTATTGGGGTTTAATATATTCATAAGCAAAGCTCGTTCCTCATACAAAACGCTTTCCTATAAAAGAAATAGATGAAAAGTGATTTCTTACCAGTCATCTTCTTCTCCTTAACCGCGCTCCCGCCACTACCACCCTTCTTGCTCTTCTCCTCATCCTCCTTCTCCTTTTCCCTCCGCTTATTCTCTTCCACCTCGGCAAAGAACTTATCCCTCCACTCCATAAACCTCTCCCTCGTGACCAAGGTTCCCCTAAACTTCTCCATCTCCTTCTCCTCCTCTTTCCGAATCTCCTCTTCACGCTTGTTCTCCTTCTCCTGAGCGCGGGTATTGAGCATCTCCTCCGCCGACTCCTTCAGAGTGGTGGTCAGTGTGAAAATCATTTCCATGCTGAGGTTTTCCTCAATAGTAGGGGAGAGCGCGGATAACAGGGTATGCTTATCATCTGGGAACGAGAGACTTGAGGGTGGAGAGTTGACATCAAGAGTTAGATCCAGGGTAGGGGGAACGTCGGGGTATGTTGGCGGGTATTCGACATGGAGGATGAGGATGGCTGTGATGTAAGGGTTAGTACATTTGCTAAGAGGGGAGGAGGGTATGAGTAACGAACGAGGTTCATGATCGTGGCCGGGAATGCTGGGCGGCTCAAGGACTAGACGAATGGTGTATGAGGTATCCGATATTTCTGCTAATTGTTAGAAACGCTTCTTCCGGTGATAGTTGTCGGGGGGAAAGTCTCGCACGAGTGAGCTCATCTGGGTAAATGGATTGTAAAACCTCTATCTCTTGTAGTTGCTCGTCAACTCCCATTTTTGCGTACTGTTTCTAGAGTTTTTTTCTTTCGGTGTTAGTATTATAAGTATAATAATACCACTGTGGGCAGGTGGCGAGTGTGGTAGTAAGAGTGCAGTAGTTAAGTTACTCCTGAGCGAGCGAACTTTGTTGCAGTTGGTTGACCCAAGAAAATGGAGGGGCGATAATTGGCGCCGTAGATCGTTGCCCGTTTAGTACGAGGACGGAGGGGCAATTGGGTTTTGCGGAAAAGAGAGAAAAAAGAAAAAAAATGTTTTAGGGAAAGGGTTTTGACTAGGATTTAACCTACCGTAGATTCATGCTTAACTTACGAGCAGCTATCATACCGGCACCTAAACTACACACTTGCCACCGCTCACTCAGACACCAGCTGACTTAAGGAGAGAAAAAGTGAAACAATGGCAAAAACACGGCCCCCAAAATCAAAGTCGAAATCAAAGTCAAAGTCGAAATCCGGCAAACGGGAAAAATCAGTCCTCAATTCAACTGGCGCATTCTCGACAAACCCGCACGCAACAACTTCCTCAGCCTCCAATTCCAACCTGCCAGTAGCGAAATCGGACGAAAACCTCCTCATCGAAGCGACCGCCCTCCTCCATGAGAGCTCCTCCCCGGATGTCGCACTCCCGCTCTTAAAAAAGTACCTCCAGACAAACCCGAATTCCCCACAAGCCTTTGACCTCCTCGGGGAAGCGCATATAGAACTTGGCGATACAGAGGCGGCCTTCACTGCATTCTCCCACTCTGCCTCTCTAGATCCCGAAGGTCAGGCGCCTCCGGCAGGCACAGGTCCTGAGAAGTTCCTCTGGTTAGCACAGTTAAGCTCCGCCGAGACAGCGGTAGTATACTACGAGCGAGGCGTGGAGATCATAAAGCACTGGTTATCCACTTCTCCCGCTCTAGGCCCCGCCGCTACCGCCGAGCGCGGCTTACCGAAAAAGCTCGTGTCAGCACTATGCGGCCTGGCAGAGATTTACATGAGCGACCTGTGTATGTCTCCTAACGCTGAATCGCTATGCGAACGCTACGTCACTGAGGCACTACTTGCACTACCGGAATCTGCTGTGGCACTGCAGACGCTGGCTAGTATGCGAATTTCCCAGCAGAGGGTTGAAGACGCGGTCGCTGCGCTGAAGAGGGCGTTCGACGGGTGGAGAGGGTTACCCCCCGCGCATGAGGACGTGCCACCATATGCGGATAGGATTAACCTCTCCAAGTTGCTGATTGAGACGGGGGAGTATGAAGTCGCCTTGGAGGTTCTAGAGAGGTTGAAGGAGGAGGATGATCAATTGCCGGATTTGTGGTATCTGGGCGGGTGGTGTTTATTTCTGCTCGGTGAGGGGGAGAAGGAGAGGAAGGGCGGCGAGGGTGAGTGGGAGGAGAGTTGGGAGGCGGCGAGGGAGTGGCTGGAGAACTGTCTTTTGGTGAGTCACCTTCTTTCTCGGGGGTTTGTCCTGGCTAATTCGTGCAATAGCTGTATAACACGCTCGAATGGGAAGATGAAGGCATCAGAGACCACGCGAAAGAGATAATGTCCAATATTGAAAAGGAACTTCCAGAAGGAATGGATGAAGGGGAAGGCGCAGAGGATGATGGGGAAGACGAGGAAGAAGAAGAAGGGGAATGGGAGAGTGATGATGCTAGTGATGAGATGAAGGATTAATATCCGAGTGATGCTATATGATACATTCATCAGGCTAGACTAAGGCTTGCTCTCTTAGCCTCTTAGTCTTTGTATATAGCCTATAATTATTTCTCAAAAGCGTAATTCTTGTTGTCGCCGCCGGAGTTGAGTTATGATATCTCTCCAATATGTTTCGTTTCGGCTTTGATTACGACTAGGATTGGTTGCGGATGTGGATATGATACGTTGTAGATGTCGTGAACCGACTGGAGATCTCCGGTTTACCATACTACAGCGCATTGTTTTGCCGTTAGAGTGCCACCTTGGTAAATAGCATAGTAACTGAGTGCAAGCCCCGCCCCATAATATCAAGATACTATTACTTCCCACTTCCACTGTACACGACATCTACTAACCACCTCAGCTGCCGGCAAGCCCGTCGGCATCCATAAGCTCAATATCCCAGCCTCGATTAACGGTCTCCCACATTATCTCAAAACCCGCAAATTCCACTGCTTACCCTATCTACCTCACTTGTTTCACTAGCAGCGTTAATTCCCGACACAGGGACAACCACCCCCCATAGAGCATCCGTTTTGATCATCAGTCTTCTATATATGTACTGTACGTCGCTATCAAAATTCGATCTCCGTGGAGGATCTAATAAGGGGATGAGACCTCTGACCTGATAACTAGATAATAAACCTGAACTATGCACCACGATACTTACTTTCTTGCTGGGGGCGGACCCCTCCCGCCAGGCAGGAATGAGGCACCCTTAGAAAGCCTGGCGGAATGAAAGCAAGAAAGAGAGAAAATAAAAAATAAAAAAAAGAAAGAACCTTCAAAAAATAATAATACTAGAACAAGCCAAAGACTAACGTAAAAACTCATTACATTGTGTATCATAGATCTCAGCAGTGATCAGAACAGTAGCCACAGTTCATCTAAGGAAACGACTTGAAAGCTTCTTGTTTGGGTTAGCAGCAACGCGTGAGGGGGGTGACCTGATGGCATGGGAGGTTATCTAATGAATCAATTTGAGTGGTGGAAAATGTTGTCTCAAAGTGTCAAGGTGGGGGGGTGTGTCCGGGCAGCTAGGGAAGCCGTCTACCAGTTAATGAGATCCATCAAGCTCACAGAACTCACAATCTGCTACGGGACACCCTGAGGGGGGATAGGGTTTGGGAAGGTTCTGTGTCCCGTCCCTGATACCCAATTTAAGGAGGTTTTACAGTAGTGAGAAAACGCATTTGCGCGAGTAGGGAGACTCGAGGTCCCGAGTGGGGTTTTGCTAGTACAGTACTCATGTATCGCGCTTGAACTAAGACGCTACATGCATAAGGTAGAGACTATAGGAGGGGGAATGAGAGATGAAAGATGAAACTTGGAATTTTGAACACTTCCACCAAGTAACAACTTCCTCCTGCATCCTCCATATCGCCGCTCTCAAAAACAAACAGAAAGGAGGAAAAAATAAATAAATATAGAACTCATCAGAATAATTTTAACATCTCCGCGCCCCATCGTCATCAGGAACCCATGGCTCCTTCAGATGAAGCATGTCAGAGTGTATTGGGGTTTTTCATCATTTGAGTTAAAGTTGATCCCTCGTTACCCCTCTCACAAAAACACTAGACTTCGAACTCATCAGGATATTTTTAATATTCCCACGCCTCATCGTCATCGTTGTAGATTACGGCTAAAGTGCATGGTGCATAGCGGAATTGGCCATATGGCAATAGACTACTTGGGGCTATGATTTTCCTCGTAAGTTATCATCGATGGGGTACGCCCCCCCCTCTCTCTTTTTACTTCCCCGAATCCCTACTCACATTCCCACATACACCTCCAGAGCTAGATAGCGCCTCCCATATCCAGGGCTTCGGCCCCGAGAAGGTAGACTTTGTTTTAATAAATTCATAGAGTCGCTTATGGAGTATGATACCTTCACCCATTCACTCACCATCTATCACTCGTCTCGTGGGTCCTGTATAAGCCTGATGGAGATCATAATTATTATTATGTTAGGCAGGAGAGGGGGCTGTCAGCGTGTGTCCAGCTATAAGTGCCTGAAATTGTAGACATCAACAGGTGCCTTATGAACCGTAGTCATTCGCACAACTTCTCCCACAATACCAAATCTGTAAACCATCCTTTTCAGGACTCTCCAACCCCTCATCCGGTTAAATAGCTCAAATACATCCAGTACTGTATTCCAATTTTTTTAGAAAACCCAATGCCACAAGGAGTGATGGTTCTACCCCCACTAGGGGCAAATCCAACAACTCTAGCGGATGGGAGGGAGCCTCTCGGGGGAGGCTTCCGACCACTGTCTCTAGGTTATTGTACTTTTTTTTTTTTTGTCATCAGAGCACTGTAACCTAAAGTGCTATGCCCAGAAACAAGAAAAACCTTGTTCAAATGGGAGTTGCCAGAGGATCCGTTTTCTAGAGCTCTTCTTTAAAGTGAATGGGGTTGGATATTGAGGATTAACCGCGAGTCCCTGTGTTTCACTCTGAGGATAGAGGGATTAGAGGAGGGGAGTTGACCTGGATGGAACTTATGATGCCCTCTGGTCTGGTTTGTGGCAGTTGTATTGTACTGCTAGCCGTAGAAATGAGGGGGGGGGGGTGGTATTTTCCAAGACACAATGTCTCACCCAAGTCGATACTAGCAGATACTTTAGTAGAGTGGTTTTCATGGAATTTAAGATCTTCTCACTCTCTGGTGATATTTCGAACAATGCCTACCTAGGTTGGGGCCACCGGCCAAACTTGAGTGCTAGAGGGGGTTAACGAAACCTTCATATTATGACAATGTAATGAGACAAGCGGTCTGTACAGTACCGGGAGATGTTCAAGTAAGGATTTGCTCTATGGTTATCCCTCTTGCACCACTGCCTTCACTCAACACAGACCTCCTCACCTCACAGCACCATTACTATGAACTAACTCTTAACTGCCATATTGGAAATACCGTTTTCGAGTTACTGCTATACGGAGGACAACAAAAAGAAGATAAGAGGGGGTGATGGAAAAGGGGGGGTTAGACCGCGATTACATTACAGCTAAAGCCCTCTAACGAGAACATCCAATAAACCGCTGAAGGAGTGGAAGGACCCGTGGTGACCAGTGTTCGACTTCCACAATCTCTCCCGGTTGATTATCCATCATGAATTTGTAGATGCTCGTCGGGGGATTGTCATATGTAAGGGCTCTATGACCCACTTATGGAAAAGAGAGAAATAGGGACAAGAACATTCGGACAAGATCCTATCACTAGCAACAGACTTTTTTGTTTTACATTCTATTTTATTTCCATCTCCCTCATCTACCGCTGTTTTCTTTTTGTGAGGAGGGATCTTGATAGTTTTACTATTAGCTCCAGTATATATACACCTTCAACCGTAGCAATCCTGATGTGACAATCTACCACTAGAGTGAAGGTTACCCAAGTACCGGTTGTAGAGGGTGGCTTCATCCTGTCTCCCGTGACACACAACTTTCCCACCACCAGTGGTATATGGCAACCTTTTCTATGGGTGCCTATATAAGCTTCCGGTGCTTCCCCCGAAATTCGGTTTCTCCACGTAGAACCGCTTACACTGAGTGGGCCTTGGCTTAATCGGTAAACAGAGCCAGAGCCTTGAATCCCTAGATTCTTAGCTACTTGTGGATATATTTATATAATAATTTATGAGGGAGTTGATATGGAAGGTGTAATATCGGAACGGCCTTTTCTTCTTCTTCAGCGTTTTAGTGTGGTTCTGCTATATTGGTATGGGGTGCAATGACTGACTGCGGTGAACTATGTTCAAGAACTATAAAATGTCAAACTTGTATATTAATTATGCACAGAATGAGGAGGGAGAACACCTGCCTTCTAATGATACAACGAAACGTATCGGGCAGCAAATCTATACGATGCGAGTAACACCCCCAGAAACAAAAGCCGCTACCTGCCAGGAGCTTTTACCTTTTTGCCCCCCTTCCGAATTACATGTGTAGCCCCACCCCCAAGACTTAATTCCCTCGAGTAATAATAACTGCAGCCCTGCTCTTCCCCTTCCTCTCTCTCCAATCATCTAGCACCCCCCTCCAATCATCCCCGAGCGCTCCGAGCTCGCTGCACCTCTCCCTAACGACCCTCCACGACCTCTCCCTAACAATGTTCTCCACCATCCTCTCGTTGCGTATAACCTGGGCAAGCACCTCCGTCCTGCTCTCCCGAGGAAAGAACCTCCCGGAATAAGGATCCAACCGCTCGTCCACCACACGTTCCCTATCTGCTGCACTCTCCGCAAGCCTAACCAGGGAGTCCGGGTCGTCGGGGTCATCGCTCGTTGCGACGGAGGCGCAGTAATTGAGGACGTCGGAGCGTGACTGCCACGATGGGAGGAGAATTTGCTCTGTAAAGGCGCGGCATGCCTGTACGGGAAGGTGCTGGGTGGTGGATGCTGGGTAGCGGGCTGAGGTTGTGGTTGGGTCGAAGGGTGGTTTCGAGGGCGTAGAGAGAGCGTTAAGGTTTTGGCTTATGCTGTCGTCTATTGAAGATCTTGAGAGACGGAGGAATTCTGCGGGTTATTGGATTTGTTAGTAGGGTGAATATGATGGGGGTAGCTTAGGGGTATGAGAGTGTACGAGCAAAACCTTTTAACGCGCTGGTGGTGAAGCAGAGACTGGGCGTTAGTTGCGGATGATCAAATCTTGCCTGTCGTTGTCGGCCAAACATTGATATCGTTGATGTTGCTACTGCCGCTCTCTCGAGCTGAGCTATGTAAACTGTAAGATGTAAAGATTGGGGGGGATTATGGGTTGAATGAGCGTACTGGTAAATCTGTCGTCTATAATAAAGGGGGAGAAATGGGATGGGTTGAAGTGAAGATAAAGTTGGAACGGTGGAAGCAAGGGATCGTCCGATTGTCGGGATGACGAATGCCAAGAGGGGCAAAAAAAAAAGTGATCTCAAGATCGAATTTTTCCGCTTTGTTACCCTGACACTCAGTGAACCACACACCACCGATAAACGTGAGATGCCAGAATTAGTACAAGTCGCCCGTCTGGTGGGTAGATTGAAGAAGTATCTTGTTGGCAAAACATTAAAAAATGTTGCTGCAATGGATGATCCGGTGGTGTTTAAGGATACAACTGCACATGAATTCCTCCGCGCAATGGAGGGGAGAAAGGTACTTGATGCGAAGTCTTTAGGGAAATACTTTTGGTCTGTTATCCCCTCACCACTATTTTGTTAGGAGGTGACTATTTCTAACGAACTGATAGGCTAGAAATGGACAAACCGCCACACCCTGTCATTCACTTGGGTAACAGCCCCCCCTCTTCCCTCCCCTGGATCAGCTAGAATATCTAATTTGACTCGGCCGATTAAATTAGGAATTGACGGTTGGATATTCTTCAAAAACGATCCTTACTCGCATTACTACGCACGGGAAAAGCCAGAGCTCACCGTCTGGCCGCCTAGTGGTGAAATATTTCGTCTGGGGATCCATAGATCACAAGATGAAATTATGTTCGCTGACCCCCGCCGTTTGGGGCGATTACGGCTGATGGGCTGTTCTGCCAAAGATATCCCTAGGCAAGCACCCTTAAGGGGTCTGGGACCAGATCCTTTGCAGACAAAAATTACGACGGAGTTTCTGCGGAGGAATTTCACCAGGCATGTTCCGGCACGATTACTGCTAGCAGACCAGGGGAATATAGCTGGTCTTGGAAGTTGGATGAGGCATGAGTCACCCTCCCCCCACTGCGAATATTTAAAATATATCTATAAAAAAGAATACACAGATTGCTGGTAAAAACAGCTAACCCCCGAATAGTGAAGAGATCCTCTACCAAGCCCGAGTCCACCCCGAACTCCAAGGCCGCAAATTCAATGATGCGCAATTCGAGCGTATCCGCCGGAGCATAGAATACGTCGTCAAGACGGCGCACGAAGTCGACTCAGACTTCTCACTGTTCCCAAGCCACTGGCTGAAGAGCTTCCGCTTCAACCCGCGCCTGAAAGGCCAAACGGTAGCAAACGGCGAGCCAATAGCGTACACAAAGCATATAGAAAAGAGCGCGTATGTCCCAAGTGCGCAGATTAAGAGCAGGATAGAGAAGGGGGCGAATCTCAAGAAGACCACCCCTACGACGGAGCTGCTGTTTGAGATGAAGAATCCACCAAGGACTCGGTATCGCATTCCGGCTGAGCCACTAAAACTCAAGCCCATGGTTGTTCGGGATGATGGGGACGACAGGATATTGGGAGAGGGATTGGGGTTGGACTACAAAGATGTTTTGGCGCCGTTGGAGGGTGAGAGGCCGCTCACTGCTGGGGACGTGCATAGACCGCCGCCGACGAGGAGAAGGCAGATGGTACCAAGTCTATTTGCGCAGCGGAATTTTCGGGGGCATTGGGGTCCTAAGAGAGAGAGAAATTGACGGATGGTGTGTTACTATTATTTGTTATATCAATAGCGTGAGGTTTTCTTTATCCCTAGATAGTTTTCCATTTCACCCAGACTGTTAATATCCTACAAACCACTACTGGCAGCTAGCTATGTCTGGATGGCCCTTGTGAACTTTCCGTTCCCGCTTATCAGCTCGCTGCTGTCCTATGAATAGCCATCGTATTTACAGTAGTTCTTGCCTAAGTATGGTTACTCAGAAAATACCCCATGAAACGGAGCCTCTTTGACAAAGATTACGGTGTCCTAAAAAGGGTATTGGCTATTGGAGTCCGTGTGGTGGAGGGATGCGTTCACCGGGAAAGAGAAATCCCGTTTCGCGAAAACTTTTGAGTAGTGAGAAATCATTTATTAAAGGTAGTAATAGACTTCACTAAAATAATACGCCCCTAGCAACATCCATAAATGCGCTTTGGAGGGCCTTTAATAAGAGGCATAAGTGGCATTGGCACCCGCTAATTCATAAAGTATGCAAACACGTTGGTACGAAGACAGAACTAATTAACCCTGAGGTGTCCTAATACCTTATCCCTCATGACCAGCCCGATGTAATTGTAGAAGCGGGTGTTACGAACTGCCACCAACCTATCTACCTCCAAGCCCAAGGACGGGAGGAGGGGCCAAGAGTCTACCTATATCACTTAGTTCGAGTAAGATCTCCCTTTCTAGGGGCCTGGACACTTACCATTGAGTCTCTTAGGGTCTCCTAGAGTTCTCGGAAAGCCAGGACCGGATTGTCCACCCACTCCATAGAGTGGTTCTATGACTGAGCTATTGCAATTGGCTCTATTGCTGATGACATGGGCAATGTTGTTTCTTTCGCTAGGGTCGGGTAAACTCTTGGTTTCTTCAAATACAAGCCAAATATAATGAAGACTTACTGGGGGAAATCTCATCTTGGATCCACCATACCTCCTGCAGCAGGGCAGCCGCTCCTTCTGAGAGGCGAGCATGGAAGACACCCGCTTTTTATCGGAGAGACGAAACTGCTAGAATTTGAGCTCCTGGATTAAAGGGAGGAGCCTTGGATATACTAGCCGTTCGAGTGGTAACGTTGTGGGAACCTTGCACAACAATTTGCAGACCACTCTATGGCCCAATTTCAGTCTCGGTTTGTTCCTGGATGTCGGGCATTGGGGGGGGGTTGGATGAAGTTTTCTACCTATGTGAATAGGAATGGTGGGGTTGGGGTGGAGGGACCGGTAGCAGCGCTGTAGGCAAGAGTCTAGTCAGGCTTAGGGATGTTAGAGAGACTGTCTTTGGGGCTAGGAGGGTTGAGAGTCTTTTTTGTTTTTTTCCCTACTTCTGATTATATCTGGTGAAGGGGCAGGAGTGTCTAGCCGGACACTAGATATAATTGCTGGGTTCCATGGGTTGGTAAAGAGGTGTCGTGCTTTTACTTTATGTGGCGGGTTGGTGATGAGGGGTAGACTAGCCGGGTAGCTTTGTTGTGGTATAATTCTCCTAGCCTGACAAATCATCAATCAGTGGGGTCCCTTTTTGCTTTTCCATGATCAAGGTTGAGTTTATTTGAGAGGGATAGCAGCATCTCTAGGTGTGGTATGAGGTTAGGTAAGCGAATTTTGGAAGAATGATCATTGGTGGGATCCTTACCGATAAGACCTGCCTCGTCTCTGTATATCATAAGTTGGTAGAGAATGTGGAATTGCGCCGATGTATCATTCATTAAGCGGGAGCTCTAACTAATCATTAAAGACAAAATCATGAGATATCCTCTCCTGAGAATCTTGCGTTTTTTCCCAAGCTGAATATACCAACCAACACACGAACCCTCCCAATACCCAAGAGTAGAGATTCTAAGAAGAAAACAAGAGGGGTAGAAGGTCGAACTCCGACACGCCCGAGGGAAAACCGGAAATCCTACAATGAAAGTCCCCCCAGACCCGACCCCAGGACAGCCAAGGTTTCAATGATAGTTCACCAGATACAGAAATATGTCTAAAGGGGTGGAAATAGAGCTGTGTGTGTAGAGTTTATTGACCTCACCGTAAAATTCAGTTCCAGGTAACTCACAGCTTCTTTCCTCCATATATAACTTTGTCCACGGGTATAAGTCGACCCAGGCAGTCAAGCTGAACCCCCCCCCCCACTTTAGTTTCCTTTGCTGGCAAGTAGGTTAGTCAGTAAGCCAAGGAAGTTACACAACCTCGCCCAGATTTTTCTCCAGCTCCACCCGGATGGAGAGAGCTATATCAGAGAGGGAATCGTATTCCCTTGTCTTGAATTTAGGAAGCACTCTGCCCGCTTTCCATAAAAAATTCTACTAGTAAGGCCTAAATGTCTAGTTGCATGTATCTTCCCCATCAGAATATTTTTCAGATTCAGGGTACGGTGTGGCCGGTTGCCCCGCTGATAACCACCCCTTGTTCCTCTAGGCCTCTACAGCTCCAATTTTCAGAGGTGACCTACAACTTGAATCATTGGAGACGCATTTGCTATAGAGCACTTTTCTCCCCACACCTCAATCCCAAGATCCTAGTTTCTATTCGTTTAACCTCACACTGTCCTGATCCGCGGGATCATCAAAGGCAGAGAGAACGACTTGGACTGGGCGACGTCCCCAATCCTCCGGGGGCCCGGCGGGGCGACTGCCAGGATCCCTGGACCGGAGGGGATGGCTATCTGTAATCGGTCCAGGGCGGTCAAGTTGCAGGGCGGCAGTCCTTGGGCCGGAAGGCGGTATTCCCAGCGGTCCAGTCATTCCGTCTTCGGGGTAGGGTGGGACGGTCTAAGGCTCATAGTCCGTCTTTTTGGGGATGCTAGGACTGACTACCCCCCGGAAGGTGAGGACCGGACGGACTGGAGGGTACTATAGTCCTAGCTCTTGGGCCGCCGGCACCAGACGAAGGAATTATGCACATCCGAACAGATCATTATAGCATCATGTGACATCACTCGTGTGGTCCCCCGCCGTCCCCCACCATCCCCTGTGGTCCTCTGCCATCCCCCATCGTCTCCCCCCTACCCTGAACGCACATGTCTCACCCTCCCTGATCCTTCATTGTCCGGGACAATTTTTCAAGATTTGTGCGAGCTACATAGAAATACACATCCCCGTCCCGGGTTTTGAGGGTTTCTGGACCGGATGAAAATTTAGATATCTCTAATCCCTATCCACATAGAAAATATATTCAGTGTCCCGGATTTTCTCTTAATCCTAGCCGGAAATATCCCATCACAGCTGCCCAAAGGCTATATTGATACCAACTCTCTCCAGTCCACCAAGTGGGCAACAGAGCTCACATATCTGCAGCAGTGTAAGGCGAAGGTTCTGTGGTGTTTTCCACTTTTTGTTTCTGTATGCAAGTTTTGCCTGCTGGAATTGGGCAGGTTGTGAGTTGATAATTTGCCTTGATTGAGATAAAATCCTTCTATTCAAGTTCAGGATCGGGAGGTTTCTTCAATCCCATCCACTCATCTCTCAGGCCTTTTATTTTCCACTGTAGCCCTCATCTAAACCTTATATGGGATAGCTGGAAGCCATATCTACACAATTATCACTTGCTTTTCGGTTTTTCCAAACATCATGTTAATCAACTATTTCACTCTCCCTGATGTTTCACTGTCACGGACGGTCAGCTCCTGATTTTGGCCATCCGGGACAACGGGGTGCAACTGTAGTTGCTAAAAAAAAAGGATGACGTAGAAGATCCTTCCCAATGCATTGGAATGCTAGGTTGGGAGTGGGTTAGGGCTTGTCACCCAGCCACCAGTGCAGTTGTCCTGTCACGCCCCGGAAACTGTGTATATATAAATATTCATTTGTATTATAATCTAATAAGATGGATCTGGATCGCATGAGAGGTACGAGTACCCATAGTAGTGTGAGTACTCACAGCAGGGTACAGATGCCAGAAGTTTTGGGGGGAGGCAAAGCGTGATATGATTACTACAGATTGCTGTTGTTGCTGTTGGCACCTGTAATTATGACATAGATGCAGTGTTTCTACATGATCTATCACACCCCCATATTATAAATGTAAATTTGTTTGGTTAAGCCTGTATCTCGAAAAACCTAACATTCCTAGCTGCATTACCAATAGCTACGATTCCTCTCTCCTTCCCTGCCCATCTTCTCGCTGTAACTCTGCCCAGGGGAGTATCAGATGTGGGCCAATTCCGGTAAGCCGTAGAACTGGGCAAATGCACTGCAAACAAATATCATCCATCCATTCATTCGTTAGCAGGCCGCTAGGACAAAAAAAAATCTAGGCAAAAAAGCGGGGGAAGGTAAGCGTACCCATTCTCAAAGTGCCCTTCTTCCCTTTACTCGCCACAGCGAGAACCTGAGAATAGGGCGAAAACTCGATAACGCTGACGGCTGTGACCAATTGCTCAAAGATCCTAACCGGTTTTGGGTTCTCCTTCGTTCCACCGCCGAGAACATCAACACCACCGAAGTTCCTAGCACGATCGTATATATTTACGACCCCGCTCTGAATACTGATGGCGATCCACCTGTTCCCACCGTTCTTGATGGCTGTGGTGGCGTGCCCGCTCTCGCCTTTCCAGCGCGCGACCACTTTTTCCGAGAGTACGCCGAATCCCCATTTCCCGCCCGCTTTATTCCCTATCGTTAGGCCGTGACTATCGCCCCACCAGGATATGGCCGCAACTCGGCCTTCGATCTTTGCGGCGCAGACCCACTGGTACGTCGTTGCGTTCTGGACGTTGACGAATCCACCACTGGCAGCGAGAGCCATGAATTTTCCCCTCAGGGGAGATGCGGAAGGTCTCCATTGACTTTTGCATCTCTGGGTGGGCGTATATTCGGGTTACTTTTTGGATGGTGCCTGTCGAGAGGTTCCAGATGTGGAAGTATTTTCGCTTGCCGGCGGCGATTATGCTTGTGCCGGAGAGGTGGAAATGGGCTGTTGATGGGGGTGTTGCGTAGGTGCAGGGATGCAGCGGGAGGATTTGTGGTACCGTTTATGTAGTGGAGGCGGAGGGTTGAGCCGGGGCCTGAGGAGAAGAGAAGGGAAGGGGGTGGTGAGGGTGGAAGTGAAGGGTTGATATCATTGACTGGTAACTTGTTAATTGCTTGATGTCTAAAGGAGGGGGAACGGGAGATATACCAAACTACCTCCAATTCTATTCCCATCTGCCAATCTCACTACTGCCAACCTTTCCGGCCGCAACTTTCCTGGAACCTTACGTGTCCTGTTCGTAGTACTCCTTAGAATCTCCTCAAGACTAGGGGCAGACCTCACCGCTTCCTTACCCCCACCCTCCCATTCCACCTCGTCCATCTCTTCATCACTACCCCCCGCACCTGCGCTGTCTAACCTCATCTTCTTCTTATCCGAATTACCAGCAGCCCACCCGGGCACGGGATAAACCCTCTCAAACTGCTTACGCGGCCACGCAGAATACCTCTAGTGGGGATTACATCGGTACTATGCGGGCCCTCGTGGACAAAGAATAGCTCATCATCTTGAAGCGCTTGTAAGCCTGCTCCAGGCTTCATCTCCATCCCCGACAAGCACAATTCCTCCTCCCCCTCCCCCTCCTCCATCGCTGTCGTCGGAATATCCACCAGCAGGTTCATTCAGCCCGGCCTCAAAACCTTCCGTGCATCCGAAGATTAATTTTCTAAGGAACTCCTCTTCGGCATCTTTCTCTTGAACAAGCACTCTATTATTTGCTCCTTTCGAAGGCGCGGGCCCCGCGAAGACTAGGGAAGTAGATTTCGAAGGGTCGGCTTTTGAGTGGGACTTTTTGTCCACTTTTTGACGCGTTTGTTGGGATAATTGTAGGTTTGCTGATGGTGGTCGTGATGGTGAACTGGTGTTCTATGAACTTTTTTTATTTTTTTATTTTTTGGCATGATAAGAAGGGGAAACGAAAAAGTCCCCTTCGCGCTGTGTGGGTGGCACAATCAAAGCGCGCCCCCCCAAGCAAACGCCGACCAGCTAACCAATCAACTCGATCACTGTGTGCCCCGGAGCAGTGAGAACGGAAGTCCCGCAAACGATATCGTGCGGGCTGAATCCACCACTAATCAGCGAAGGCGAACGTCCGTTGCTTTGGCTCTTGGCGGTGCACACCCCCGTGCAGAGTTGGAGGCTTTGAGGCGGGAGTTCATTTAGATGGGCTTGCAGAGGGTTCAGTGTGTTGACTAATGGGGAGCTGCAGGTTCAGGCACGAGGGACAGGTTGGAAGCTACGCCAGCTGAGGCGGGAGATAGGCTTGAGAAGTTGTTCCGAGCCTATGTTTCCTAATTAATTGAGGCTCAAGAGCTATCCCTGACGTCTTGATGGGGTGTATGGGATTAGGACCATACAGGAATGTATCGGCAAAGACCCCAACCGCGAGGGTCCCATAGAGACGCCCTCCCGATACGCAAAAGCAATGCTAGACTTCACAAAGGGCTACGAAGAGAATCTTAAGCCAATTGCCCATAACGCTGTTTTCCAAGAAGATCATGACAAGATGGGTGCTTTACCATTCCTCCCCTGTCCTCCTCCGGACTACCCCCCGGTAGTGATGGTGAAAGAAATTGAAATCTACTCTATGTGTGAACACCACCTAGTCCCTTTCACCGGGAAGATGCACATCTACTATATTCCAAGGGCAAGGTTCTAGTCCTCTCCAAGTTCGCTCATATAGCGGAAATGTTTGCCCGACGCTTACAGCTGCAAGAGCGACTGACGAAGCAGGTCGCTGTGGCGATCGAGGAGATTTTGGAACCCCCAGGAGTCGCGGTGGTAATGGAGAGTGCGCACTTATGCATGGTCGTGAGGGGAGTAGAGAAGACGACGGCTACTACAACCACTAGTTCTATGCTGGGGTGCTTCCGGAAGAGGACTAGGACTAGGAAGGAATTTCTGAGATTGGCACGTGCTTAAGACAGGGAGAGGGTTGGGACGGGGTGGGAAGGTGTAGTGTATATTCGCTGATTGTGTGGGTTCGTGCGTGTGAATAGGCATTGCATAGTGCGAGATAGAGTGTTTGATTTTTTCTTATCCGGTTTGTTCTGTTTGCTAGAGGTACCAATACGGATATGCTATTGGAAGCTGTGCTCTTAACCTATTATAGTGGGCAATGCATAGTTTAATCATATTCGCTTTGATTTCACCGGTTAAGAACATGTGGGCTGTGAGGGGAAGGTACAGTAGTACTAGGGTTGTTGTATGCTATTATAGAGGCATATATGTGAGTGGACAGATCCCCCCTTTTTGACCATGACTGTCTCATCCATCCTCCTTCCTCACCCCATATTGCCAACGCCGCATAACTTAACTGCTATGATACGTCTATCTGCTACCCTACATTCCCCGCTCGAAATATCACGAGTGATATTTGGGTATGCTTAGATTATCATACTCGAGCAGTTAGGCTATGATACTGCATTAACTGGCGAGAGCCGTCAGGCGCTAATACGGCTAAAGAAATAGCCTCCTATCCTATCCTAGTTCTGTCCCGAAATCGCAAAAAAAAAAAGCCATAGGCTCACCCTCTATAGCCAGGACTAACTCAAGTCTTTTAGGACTCTGATTTTGATGCGATTGTAAGTTTCACCTCGCCAGCTTCTTGTTCTGCCTGGTATTCGGGTTCCTGTGGTGGGTTTCCTACGTGTCGCGCGGGTGGTACTCTCCATATGTACTGCGGGATAGGCGGGTTGAGTTTGCTTACCTCGGGATTGTAATGCCGTGGGTTGTGCATGCCTGGATGGGTGGTCACTCCCTAACTATGTATGATAGTTTGAATAATATTATTGAATTATTTCAAGGTAAAAGTTCCTGCCGGTTCTCGCCGGTTGATGCGGTAACTAGCCAACTTTAAGAATCAGAGTCCACATACCCGCCCCCCCCGTTGGTAACCTCAATGCACTGTACTCTACTTTCCAAACTGTTCTACGATATCACCATTGTAATAACTTCCCGAATAATGAACCCATATTACACCCGGAAAGCCATGATCTGTTTGGAATTCAGTTAGGTCAAGCATATCTCAGTCATTGCCGAGTGAGGTGTACTGAAAATATCAGGATCGGCGGAAGGATACTCTCGCAGAGTAAAATCGACCAGTCGCGTAATAGAGTGACGGCGCCCCGGTTAGGAGTGAAAGTTCGAAGGTGGAAGTTGGAACTCTTGGAAAATATTTGGGAGGAAAGAAAGCTCCTACAATGCCGTAGTGGCCGTATGCCTGGATTGGCGGTGTCTCTTAATATAATATGATTCTTCACAGCGAGAAGTTTGTGTCATTACGTATTTCTTGTTTTTCTCCAGCGTTGACTCGGGCATGGCTGCCAAGGCTTTGGGCTTCTGACCTTTAACTTTGATTTATGCACGGGGGCGCTGTCACTCTATTACGAAGATACAGGCCGCTAGGAAGGTACGGTAGTAAGAGAACTGTCGTGGGTCTTCCCCAGTAGGCGTTCTTTCCTCGCGTATTGGCAATCTTAAAGGTTGACAGTTCCGGTGAAGGTCACCAGCAAGGGAAAACAAAAGAAACTGAAATTGATAAATTGAAGATGAAAGCCGAACACTGATAACTTAGTCACGATAAACCGAAGTGATCAGCTCTCAGAAAAGTGATGAAGGATGAACAATGAACGGTTCTCCTCAGCCGAAACAAATCCACACTAGACCTCCGTCCCTCGAAGGAGTTTTCCACACTGATTAACTAACGAACCCTTATCCAAGAGTGCTCACTTGCGCGGCTACATAACAAGCTAGGCAAACCTACAACAATAACGAAAATTAAAGAAAAGCTATCTAAGGGCCCGACAAGAACCTCAATTAGTTATATATTCTCGCTAGCTATAATTGTTATTACCTTGCTTAGAAAATAAATTTTTAGTTTTTCTTGCCCCCATTCCCATGGACAGTTGCGATTCCCTTTATTGCATTACATGCTTGTCCACCAAGAGTGATACAATTTTCAATATCCTTCATCCAGGTGGTCATCATCTTGCGGTCCCCTGATAGCGTATTCATTGTCGTATAAGCAGACCCAAGTGCAAATGACTGTGTATGTGCCAATTCCGTTTTGAGTTCTGCGGAGTTTCTGGCAAGAAGGGTTCCGAATGGTCCGACTGGTCAAGTCTTGGAGGCAGGACCAGGCTCGTCAGTCCTAGTGGATGTCAATGACTAGACCTCACTAACTCTGGTGGTTCGGCCTGGTCCGGACTGGTCCCAGACCAGTCTTTACAAAAGATTGCATAGTCATGTAATATCACTCACTTAGGACATCGAAAAAATTTGATACTTGAGAACATATTTTTGCTGCCCCTAATCTAAGTGAGGCACTATCTCCATTGTAACTCTCCTGAGATTCTACAATGTGATCTATGGAAACAATAAGTTTAATTAAGAAAAGTTTTATTTCAACCTAATTTATTGTGATAAAAATAGGAAAAAGCAAAATAGGGTGCTAATTTTGTGAGAGGGCCGTGCATATCTTACTTTATGGCGGGCCTGGTCAGACCAATCCCAGTCGAGTCGGGTCCGATAATCCTGACTGTCCAGTCGGTCTAATTTCCACCATTAGACTAGACTTGACTTTCGATCGGACTAGCTGGTCCAGACCGGTCTTCCGCCGACCATTGGGAACCCTGTCCAGCAAGGCGTATTTTAATCCCTAGGTAAATATGCTGCCTTCTAATTACGAATATTCCTGTGCCCAGGGACTTATCGAGGATTTCTATCAATGAATCAATTAGCCAAATCCCTGCGCCACTGTATATTCATTAAGAGCCTCCACAATCATTAATGTGCGTTGTGAGGATGTGATGCGCAGCAACATTTTCATGATGTCACCGAGTTGCGACTTGCGTCCACTGAGCGCCTTCCTCTACTCTGGCAATGCCCGTGATATTTCCCCCAGAACCATTTCCATTCCACTTATCACCTGCTTCAGCAAGGAACCAAGCATACTAGTGGCAGTCTGCTCCTTTCGCGCCGCAAAGAGGAAGTAAAAGCATGTAACGACCGTGTGCTGCCCTCTCATCTGATTCCACAGCTAGTCGGCTACCAGTGAACTGCCATCGTCTCTCGTTAGCACAGGTTCACTTCTCCCTCCAGAACATAATCCTCATTACCTAATAAACGCCTTTTCGACCCCGATATTCCTATAACAAACAGAACTACCTCATGGCCTCCACTTTCCCCAATCAATCCGTACCATCTCCTAAATTCCTCAGCGCCCGTGAGCCATTCCACAACATCACCAACATAGCGCTCTTGAATGTCGCAATGCTGTAAACTGGGATCCAGAGGTGATAGCTACACTAGGAGTGGAGTCAGATAATTGGCGACAGTACAGTTGTCCCATACATTATTCTTGGTGGTAGTATACGAATTCGTAGTATTTTGGTAGTTGGTGTTATACTGATTCATGACCCCAAGAGTGGATGGCGTGAATGGAAAGAGTAAGGAATAAAAATTGGAGTAGAGGGGGAGTAGCTGTAGTAATTATATACAACCATGTGAGTGATTCCCCATGACAGCCCTCCCTCCCTCACTCTCTCCCTCTATTGAACCGTTACATCCCTTCCAACTACAGGAGTAGGCGAGGAACTCACGGATCTACTGCAATGGTGCCGTAAAACAAATTTAAAAACAAAGTACCGGTACTCCAAGTACCCGCAAAGGAGCAAAAAACAAATAACGTCCCCCCCTCTCAGCTTGTGACACTATTCCCCCCACACCTCGAGTCAAGGTAGAGAGTAGTTTCATGGAAAGAGCGATCAATTACGTTGAAACTAGTGTTCCTAACCGCCCTGGGCAGGATGGGTAAGGACGCCGGGTATGGCGTCCGTCTTTCTTAAAGACGCCCGTCCTATGGGTTGACAGCCGGGCCCTACAGTCTTAGCCCAAATAGGATCTTTCGGTAGGGCCCGGCCATGATCTGCAGGGCCCTGCCGTCCGTCCGGGGGAGAGGTCCAGACGGACTACGGGTGGGCGTCCGTCTCGTCCCCAGCAAAAGTTGGACTGACTGGACGCTTAGGTTCACTGGTCGAAACGGCCATGAATTCATCAAAACGGGTCTCCACCCCTTCGTCCAAACGGTCCTCAATGTCATCCAAGCGGTCACCGACATGAGCGAGACACACATCAATGTGAGCCAGACGGACGTCGACCTGATCGAAACGCTCATCGATGGAATCAAAATGCCTACGAACCTCGCCAAACTGCTGACCAACCTTGACAAACTGCTGATCAACCTCGGCATGAACCTCGGCAAATCGATTGTCTATACGCTGCAGTGTTCCCACCCATCCGGGGCCCGTCAGTGCCCCTTGGGGGGACTGCCAAGAGCCCCGGACGGGACGGGACGGCGGGCCCTACAGGGTGAGACATGTTAGTTCAGGGCGGGGTTTGGACGGCAGGGGACGGCTGGGGACTGTTGAAGACGGCCGGTAATGGTGAGGGACGGCGGGGGACTGCAGGGGACGGCTGGGGACACTACGAGTGATGTCTCATGATGTGAAAAATCCTTTCGGAGATGTATGATGTCAACTTGGCTAGTACCAGAGGTCCAAGGGCTAGGGCTATAGTCCCCTATAGTCCGTCCGGTCCTCACCTTCCCGAGCGTAGTCCATCCTGGGACCCCCAAAAAGAAGGACTATGAGCCGTAGTCCGTTCCGTCCTCACCCGAGACGGACCGATTGGACGGTTGGGAACACTGATACGCTGGGACAAAGCCTCAATGGATTGTCGAATCTGCCCCGTGAAATCCATGGCTGGCATGTTCAGGCTTCCTCCTGCATGTGTTGCGCGTATGGCTTGCTCGCGAGAGATGGTTTGAATATTTTCACACAGTAGCAAAGTCGGAAAAGTCGGCCGGTACCGGCTGGGCCCCCGTACCAGTGCCCGTCCGAAGATTCTATTAAATAGTGAGCAACTTAGTTAGCACCTAATTGAGTTACCAAATAATGACTCACTATGATGCCAAAGAAAAAAAAAAGAACTCGCTAAGGGGCCAGTTGTTTCGTTCTTCGGAGGGTAAAAGACTTCGTGGCTTTTCTCTGCATGCTGCAGGAAAACACTCATCTTATATGAGAATGTAACACCGCTAAGCCTCAGGGCATGGTCGTGACTTGCATTTTAATATGTATGGTGCCTGTTTTTGCGGACATGACCAATCACATATCATATGATAGTTGTCTCTCTTGAACTGGTTTATTAGCAGTGGTTGGTTTCGTGGTGTAGTTGGTAGTACTCGGGGGGTATATTTAACATCGGAAACTATCCGTGGTGAAACAGGGATCAATAGGATCGGACGATTAGAATGTCTAGAAAGAGAAACAGTGTTATAGGACATCTTAAAACTACACGTGCTGCACAGCGTGATCGGTGATGATGGCGAACTTGGAGCATTACAAGAGAACGAATTTCAACTACTTAAAGACCGTGAATAATAACAAGACTTCTAGGAGCAATACAAAGGGTGATAGAAACATCAAACAGAGAGCCACCAGGGAAAGTGGTAGGAGGTAGCATGGGCGGTAGACGGGCACTGAAGGAGGAAAAACATGAATAAGGTTGGGGATGAGGCAGGGAGACAAGGGGGGAGGGGGGGGCAAAATGGGGAATTCAGCTGGAAATAAGGCGAAAAACAAGAAACTAGCAAAGAAAAACTAGAAGGAAGGATCCAAATAGGGGAGGGAGGAGTGGATGGGACCTGCCGAGGGGAGACAGTGGGGGACGAAAAAAGGATGGAGGGTGAAGGCCTTTCTTGTTTCCTTAAATACTCCTTTTGACGTCCTCTCTACGTACTGAATTCACATTATCGATTATACCTGATGTGAGGTGACCCGTAATTGTCAACAAGTCTGCCTTCCCCGCCGACAGCACTCAAAAACAAAAGCCGCCCAAGAATGAAAGGTGATTTCTTCACACTGTAAAGCCTCAGGGTGCTGCGTGGATTTCACTAGCTGGTATTAGAAGTTCTGGTAACCTGTCAAACTAAATTTATTGTGAGTGTGCGCGTCACGCGCGATTTCCGATTAAGCGGAGCCCTTACGCACTACTTTACTTAGGCGCATCATTGCTAAAGAATACTGAGAGAGCACATTAGTAATCTGTGTCTCCGACACTGAGAGGGCTGGCATAAAATTTTCCACGATCCCAGCAATACAAGAGATAGTGGGTTGCAGCAAGATGTTGCGAGCTCCAATCTCAAGATATCAGGGCTGGTTCCGCTGGTGCGATAGTTTTGGAGGCTCGCTACTTTCATCCGCATCCTTGCAACATACTTGGGTGCACGGGACGAGCACACGATCTAGATTTTGCGTGAACTAGAGTCATCCAGCTTCATGAAACACAAGTAACTCGCATTCTGAAGACGTTAAAAATTGGCTAGTTTTTGCCTCTGTACAAAGGCTTCCTCTATTACTGCTCGAAGGCTGTTTTAACTAATGAGGAAAATCAAAAAGGAAAAACAGGGGAAAGCGATAGTGGGCGACGAGAACCTTGAAAGGGGATAAGAAGAAAGCATGAATTAAAAGAAAAGCAGGCGGGGGGGAGGTGTGGGAAGGGCAGGGGGGAGTAAGGACTGTGTCCTCTTGTGATTTTTCGGCTTTCGTCAGGCTTCTGGGATTGAAACCATCCTCTACTGCTAGCGAAATCCAAACCGCCTTTAACGACGATCTAGGTGTAGCACATTTGTTAGTTACAATTCATATACCCCGGTACCTTTGGTAGGAAAAGCTCTTACAAAGGTAGGAAGAGCCAAAATACACCGATCCGTACGGACAAATCCGCGGTCCCTACAGGGTGAGACATGTTAGTTTAGGGCAGGGGGGTGGACGGCCGGGAATGGTGAGGGGCGGTCGGGGACGGCGGGTGACTGTCGCGGACTGTGGGGACGGCCGGCAGCCGGGAACGGCATGAGTGACGTCTCATGTCGCTGGAATGATTCACTTGGAGGTGTATGATTTCAGTTTGGCTAGTACCGGAGGTCCAAGCACCAGGACTATAGTCCCCTACAGTCTGTCTGGTCCTCACCTTCCCGGACGTAGTCCGTCCTAGTGCCCCCAAAAAGAGGGACTATGAGTTGTAGTCCGTCCCGTCCTCCCCCGAAGACGTATGGACTGGACGGCTAGAAACACTGTCAGGCGAATCAAGCCTTCATATCGCCACCCAGATCCTTTATTTCCGATGGTACTGTAGGTATTTGATATCTTCCCGAACCTGTTCGAAACGCAGGTCTATTGTCTCTCGAAGGTGCCATAACCCGGCTTTATAGATCGCAAATTCCTAATAAGTAATCGGTAAAACATTCCGTAAAAGCAGGATAAGGCCTTTCATAGCTTTCTTAAGAGTTATTATCTTCTCACCCATTGCACCCCGATTCTGTACCTTCTTGTCACCAACAACCGTGCCGGAGTTTTTTGACTAAGTTCCGGTGTTAGTAAATGCAAGTAGATCTAGTTAGCAAATTTAAAAACTTACAGCAATGGCCCCATAGGCTCTGGGGCACTGGAAGGGGCGACGAGTGGTCTGCGTGGCGGTAATTCTCCAAAGTTTTGGGATCGGAATCTTGGATTATTAGGGTCTGGAGTGGGAGTGGCGTGTGGGAGGTGTGGGAGGTGTGGGAGGTGTGGGAGGAGGGAGGTGTTTGGGTTCGGAGGGATTCTAGGATTAGTTATAATAATATTATGTAGCCCGAACCTCGCTGGTGCCGGGAAAACCTACTAGCTTAGGTGTAATGGTGTGACGCTTGTGAACACGGCAACATTTCTATTAATGACTCCGAGTGCCATGGTGAGGGAACTCTGTAGCCTGAGTGTTTTTGCCAAGAAAATATTGTCCATCTTCAACCACGACTATAAATTACTCGCGTCGGGGGTATGTCGGGAAGAGACGTACACAGAGTGCGTAGGAACTAGAATTAACATTTGACGTCACTCTCAGTATTCGAGTCTGTATTGAGTACTGAAGCATACTTCCCCTGTGTAGCTGTATTCCCGACATGCCCCCGACGCGAGTTTACCTAGAGTTTACACACCTCTCTTGTCCTGGCCGAGCCTTCCGTGGAGAGGAAATTATTTGGTGGTGCCTATTCTTTTGCATCCTATCATAAAACCGCCGGCTCCCCCAACCAAAGACAATTTGATCCCATCGCCGCCCACTGCCACTACTCCCTCACCTATTGCCGAAAGAGTGAGCAGTATAAACCTCTTCACATATCAACAGCCATACACCTCAGAACACATCAGCTTCTATAGTAGGAGCGACAGTTATAACATCACCTAGAACAATTCTGACATACCTGTAGCAGACAGGGGCGCCACATTCTCGAATGGCTATCTCTGCTGGCCCTCGGCTAAGCCATAGGCAAGTTAGAAGATTTCTGGTGGAGGGGATAGGGGATTGGCTTTTGCGAACAGATAAGTTTCTGCTTTAGAGAATGTGTCCCCATCCTCCTTCCCGCAACACTTTTCAGTAAACTACTGATTTTCATCAGATAAGAAGGAACGAAGACATAAGAAGGGAAATTATTGTTTATGTGTTAATTCTGTTTCATCCATCCTTTTCCTCCCACCTGCAGGGAGACGGTAGAGGTGATGGAGCAAGAGTTGCAATGCGAACCGCCTTATTCAAGGTAGATCCTAAATTCTCACCATGACTCTTTCCCTCAAACAACAGATCCCCATTTCCGCCGATTCGGTCTGTAGTACTATTAATCGCAGAAGACGGTAGAAACGAGTTTGTAGCCAATTCAATAGGAAAGAGAGGTGAATAAAGTTGTCAACAGGGCCCCTCCATAAGCGTCATATTAGAAAATAAATATTTTAAGCTATGACAGTGACAATAAAACCTTCGCACGACAGACCTTCACGAACAGCCCCCTTTCCCTAATGCCATTATTCAGGGGGGGCAATGGAGAAAAAAAAAAAAGAGTAAAAGCCCTCACGCCTCGACAACCGGAACCACGAATGAGGAAACAATAAAAATATGAAAAAAAGGTGAAAGCCCTCACCCTTCAATGACCGGAACCACAGTAACAATGGCCCTTAAAGTAGCGGTAGCCCTGGAAGGTATACGGGGCTTCAAACCACTCCCACAGTGGCTAGGCGGATCCCTCCTTGGGAGGGATCATCTTGAACTTGGTTTGCTGAGTGTGACCCCCACCTGAGCCATTGTATCTTATATAAGTGTCAAAACCACCTTGGAGGAACAGCCTGGCCAGGAAAAAATAAATCACTTTATCAATTTTAGGTTCGGTCTTGTCGCTCTTCCGGTCAGTGGTGTCTGTGGGATGCTGTATCTTCAGGTCGAATTTGTTTGATAGATCATCAGTCTTTTTCACGAACCTGGCTCCCATGCTCTTCAGCCCTATTGTAGACGGTATTGCGCAAGTTAGTTTAGTCTAGCACGGCCTGTTCGTTATAAACAAGTGGATGACGAATGCGTCACCGAGTGTCACTCGTGACCGCAATTGCCTGGAGAAACACTGTTCCAACAACTGCAAACCTAGAACTGAACACTGCTTAACAATGTACTGATACAACGGAACAGAGACATCGGAACCCCCCCACACTTTTTTCTTTCCTCTTCGCCGTTTTTGAAGGTAATATTATTCTGTGAGATTGTGATTATCCGAGGGGGTTATTCTGGTGAGGTTTTCTGGTCGGGAATTGCTCGCTACACTTTAAAGTCAAGGCAATTCGCTGTTCTAGATTATTGGCCGTGCTAGGAGTGGGCGGTTCATATGGTCCTACTCAAGAAGCTAGCGCACTTTATCTACACTAAATGGGTGGATACGCGTCTTTAGCTGTCATCCATCATTCTAGATTAGGCGGGAGTCAGTATGGGCGGCATTGATTTAGTATCATAGCCCTCCAATGGCTCTCGTATGATGTAATTTTGAAATTCGCAATTATTTGGGCTCCCAACTCCTACGTCCTAAAAACTATATGATATTCAGCGCCACTCTTCGGTTCTTGAAACCACAGCTTTCAATTGCATCCTACCAATGCGGAGAAACACAGTCATTAGATAAAACTCTGTGGATCGGATTACCCCCCCGGCATCACCGTAGCCTCCGGCAGAGTGAGATTCCGTTACACCGGCATTTCTGTCTAGTGGCTGTAACTAGATGAATCCACTGTAGAGAACACTATCATTCTTAACCCCGTCTTGTATGTAGCGCTGGCACTACCAGAGCAAGAACACTTCTTTCACCCCCAGTAAATAGAGTTACAGGTAGCTTATCGTACGTAACTTCCGGGGGGGGTTCGCCCTGCGGCATCATGGTATCTCACAACTCAAGTTTCATACAAATTTAAGGCAATTCAAAGTAATGGCGGGAAAAGCAACTTCAATGGCTAGTACTGGAAAATTTCCTTCCAGCACCTTTTATCTATTTCTAAATGCAGGCAAGCAAATAAATCGACAATCCGACAATCATCGAAATAGAGCAAGGCAAAAAAAGGCCACAAAGGCCACAAAAGACTAAGCAGAACAAAACACAGCGGACCAAAGAAAAGGCCAAAAACAACGCAATGAGGAAAGGCCAAGAGGAAATAAGACGAAAATAAGCAAGAAAAAAAGAGGAGAAAACTAGACGGCGCAGGCAGGGTAAAAGGGCAGAGATGACGAAATGTCGAGTCAAAAGATGAAGAAAGAAGCCGCGATCTAAAACAAAAAGAGAAGGAAACAAAAGAAGACGCCCCCCCTCGGAATCTCCCCTCACCCCGCCCCTCCTACCCATCCGGAGGGTAAAGGTTGGGACTCAAATCAGAGCTGCGACAAATAGTAGACTTCCCGAACTCCCCCGCGTCATCGATTGCTGATTCATATACTCATCTCGGGCCGAAAAGGGGAGTATCCTCAGTATTGTGACTTGAGCAAACATTACCTGTAGGCTTCCTCCCCCTACCCCGCGAAGGTTAGCCATTTCCGATAGCCACCGTCGGACAACCTGCGCTAGCGGGAAAGCATTCCTGCTGATCCGTGTGCTCATGTTCCCAGATTGAAGGTTCACTTTTCTCCCGGTGCGCCGCCCCCAAAACGGGAGCAAGCCCAGCCCCGCCGTGGCTTGGGCAGGCGATAGAGCTCGGCGGCCGACCCTGCAAAGGTGTGCCGCAAAAGCCCCTCCGGGGCTTCTCGAAAAACGGTGGACTCCCCGATCCCCCCACTTGCATCGCCGGTTGCCAATCCACACACATATGCCCCGCGACTGAAGTTGTTTCCTTTTGGTGCGTCGCCCTCAAAACGGGAGAAAGCCCAGTCCCGCCGTGGCTTGGGCGGCCGATAGGGCTCCCCCCAGGCCGACCCAAGTAAGGATGTGCCGCAAAAGCTTTTCTGGGCTCCCCGAAAAATGGCGGACTTTCCGATTCCTCCTCTCGGATTACCAGCCGCTGATTCATAAGGCCGAAAGGCTTTTGCGGCGGATGAAGCAAAAGTTGGTCAATTCCGGCCGCAGCAGAGCCCGCGATAACGAACACCGGTAAGGCGCCCTGGGGGCGATCTCCGTGTACAAGCCGGTGTAGCCTTAAATCATCCTTCCGTTTGAACCTGAGCTCGCCGTCATACCAGCAGCCCTCGTGTGGGCAGTCAGAGGGCCCATCGGCGGTCTGGTCTCCATGCACTGAGCTCATGTGGCGCTCGAGTTCCACTGAGCGGCCGAATATTTTTCCACAATCATTTTCGGTGCACCGATGGGATTTTTTGGTTCTATCATACGAGGAGGTTTATAATCAGAATATGTTCTTCAAATAAAAATAGTTTTTTGAAATAGTCATTTCTTTCTTTCTCGTGGGCCTTTTTCCTCTTTTCCTCTTTTTGGGATGAGAAAGAGAAGGGGATAGAGAGACTATGCGAAGGGAATTGTTTTCCTTGTGATCTGGGACTTACTTGGGTCGTCGGAATCCCCATCTGAGCTGTTGGAATACTTTCTGGTGCTTGTGGAACCAAGGGTCGGTGAATTCAGCGATCCTGCATGACCGCTCCCGTTATCGTCTAAATTACCATTTTGTACTAGGTGACGCCATGTCGCCTCCTCTATAGAGGTTCTCAGATCATCTAAGTGGGGAGGTACTGTGTCATCTTTGCCCCCTCATTGGTGAGGTTATCGAACCGATTGCGAAAGAGGTTTCTAAGTGGAAGATTCGACTGCTGATTCGCATGGCTTTTGGGGGTTGGAAACAAGGTCTTCATATTCAGTATTAGGAAAAAGTAAAACCTGAGATAGGATGGCTGTACAGTAGATGTTACCTTTCGGCCATCATCCCTCTTCGCTTTGCCATCCGACAAGTGCCATGTTTCCAAAAATCCTTTTTGTATCTGAGTCTCGCCATCATAGAGCGGGTCTAGTTTGACCAAGATTGCCTTGGTGATTTTACCACAGCTTCCTTCTAGTAGTAGCTTGACATCGTCTTTCAATTCGTCATACGGTTCATTATACCCAAATTCGAAAACAGATATTGCTTGCATCTGAAGGTATGGATGGAATGGTGGAACAATTAAGTATATAAAAAAAGGAATTATGGAAGCTCGACCTGCTGACTTCCGTATTACTCGGCTGATCTCGGGTTGGTTAGTGTTGTGTTCCTTCTAGAGGGGAGACAAGGAAATAGACTAAATACTGTGCAGCTAAGAACTATTCATTCTAGAGTCACTTTGCCAAGAGATAGAGAAGACGAGGGCTCAACGAACGAGGGGGGACAACGAACGCCAAGCGTGAATTGCCTGAAAAGCGTAACGTTCTCTCATGTCTCAGTGATCCTACCTAATGCCTTCCGATAAAACTTGCCTTATAGAGTAAGTTAGTGCTTGGCGTTGGTTGTCCCCCTCGTTGGTTGTCCCCTCATCTTGTCTACCTTCCTCCTCCACCATTGGGAAACACAACCGCCGTTTATATTTTTTTCCTCCAACCCTTTCTGCTTCACCCGATGAATATCAAGTTCTGGATATTCCTCCGGAAAACCTCATCGAATTAGAGCAGTATATTCAAAAAAGAGCCTATGTATTCACAATATTTTCCACAATTATTGATTAACACACTACTTGTAGATATACGTACCGTCCTGCAATTTGTCAACTAACGATAAAAATGCCGATCCAAATCCATGCCAGCATATCACACTGGGCGGCAAGGTTACAGATTGAAGGGGAAGCCACCGGGCCTTTCGATTCAAGAGATCTCCTTTGGTTCCAGAAGGGCCCCTCACTAGATTCATCGACCAATATCAAGGAATGTAAGTTATCAGCTATTATCGTGAGAAAAAGTCCTGTCAGTTGAGTTCAACTCAGAGTAAGTCGAGAGAGAGCGTGGGGTCCAATTTCAAAACACCAACAAGGCCAGAATAGGAATTTTCAGAGGACTCATCGCTCCATAATGGTCACTTTCTTTGCTTTTAAGAGCCCCAATGACATCAAATAGGCTCCTTTTGGTTTAGCAGGTGGCTTGAAACCGGCCCCCACACACTCTCTCTACTCTACTTACTCTGAATTGAACTCAACTGACAGGACTTTTTCTAACGATAATATTTTTGCTCTCCATTATCAATCGTTGTGCTCATATTACAATAGTATGAAAGTTTCGGACGTTGCGATTGTTCCACGCAGGCACTTCTGGCCGACTATCACCCAACCCCACCTCCTCCCACCGGTATCCAACTAAGCGACAATGACGATTCAGCTTGACGGCTGACCAGTGGCGGGTTCCATCCACTCTCAGTTCTCTCGGTTCCGGTTGGTTCTGAGGTCTCATTAGTTATTTTACCCGCGGGTGTCAGTTCAGCTTGCTTCTCTTTTGTTGTTTTTTCTACTTTTCAGGGTTTGGTCTAGTGGGATGGTGCGTTTCGTGGGGAAATGTGGCAATCCTGTATGTCTTGAACCATCATGAGCAATGTTAATGTTGTTTTTGCCCTCAACCTAGCTGGGGTGGGTGATTGAATTACTGAATTATCCGGCAAAAGTCGGATTGGAGCTAAAGCAAATTAAAGTTAAACTAAGACAACCGAACCCACACGGTTTGACCAGCTCGTTTCTGTGTCTCTGTTTTGGAGGTATGTCGTCGACCAATCTGGTATTTTAACGTGCTCTGAGGGAAAGTTAGAGATTATCTCAGTCTCGTCTATCACAGTTCACAAGAGCATCGGGAAGTCTGTTGTTATAATCGGTCCATGTCATACGGTATTGTACGCAGCGTCAAAGAGTGGGTCCAGCGTGTCGTAGTACCGCTCGCAGAGGATCCCCGTGGGGTCAGGGAGAGTATGTATAATCGGACATTGCTGATGAGGCCGAAGTTGGCGCTCGCCGCGGTTGCGAGACGCTTGTTGTAGGAGGGTGAGTCCTTTAGGGAGTAGCCGTTGTAGTCTTCAGTTCGGTAGCGGAACATTGTGGGCAGAGTGCCCAGCGGGGAGAGGGAGCCGAGGATGCGATGGATGAAGGGGAACTTTGTGTGGTTGTGGAAGAAGAGTGATCGCATAGAGAGAAGCAAAGACGGGCAGTGGGGTTCGCGGACCTGAGTGATTTGTAGGGTAGTGTATTTTGTGGGATAGATCCTGCACTAGAGTATCTGCCCACCAATTGGAAGAGTTGCGGTGATGAGCTCTCTGGTGAATGAAACCCACACACCAGCTTCTGAGTGATGAGAGTAACCACCTTAATCGCACCAAGGTTGCGATGTTAGTCCATCACAGCGAAAAATAGGTGAGGTCTTCTGGTATAATTTCTCTGCATATTTGCATTCCCGACATACCTCCCCGAACAGACATACCCTCCTGATGCGAGTTTACGCCTCTTGCAGGAGCCTAAACCAGGTATTGGAAATTGTGGTCATAGTCGTTCTCTGATATTCACTGTTCTTGCAGACACTAGTGACACCTCGTGACTGCTTGCGTCGCCGCTTGTCTCCTATCGTACTTCCACCCCCTCTTCTTTCTTTCTTTTCTTTTCTTTCTTCTCTCTTTCCTTATTGCTCAACAATCTTTACATTATTCTTTAAGCAATACAGTACAAGTTACTCGGTTGCCTTGTGACCGCTCTCCTCTGAGTCATAATGAAAGTAGATTGAATTAGTCACCCTTGATACCGCCCAATTCCACTCATTCGCTCACTGTAATTTACCTCTCAACACGAAGATCATCTCTTTGTCAAAGCCAATTTCAGTGTGTTTTCTTTTCTTTTTCGCATCAAGGTTACTAACTTAGACTTAATTCTTCGTTCAGCCACCTTTGCAGCCCACATTTGCAGTCTATCTCATGGCTTGGGCCACAGTTTTTACCGGGGCCCTTCCGACGACGATGAACATTATTGACAACTGTGTCACCCTCTACCAACACAAGATGGAGGCATTGAAGAAGGACAAGAAGAATGGAGGGGGAGGGGGAGGGTTGAAAAATGCCCTCCAGCAAACAAGGTACAAGAACAAGACTTAGATGGAGCAAGTTGCATAAGGGGATAGGGAAGAGGAGAGTTTCAAAATAATATTAGCATCGCCGAGAAACCCTTCTTGATCTTGGGGAGGAGATGGCTCTTTCTAAGGAGATGGCTCTAGCCAAGGAGATGGCTGGGGGGCCTGGAGGGAAAAAGTAAGAGGAAATAGAATAATTAATCATTATTGAAAACTTTGTGATTGCCACATTTCCGCACGAAATGCATCATCCCACTAGACCAAACCCTGAAAAGTAGAAAAAACAACAAAAGAGAAGCAAGCTGAACTGACACCCGCGGGTAAAATAACTAATGAGACCGTAGAATCAACCGGAGCGGAGAGGAGTGAGGGCAGATGGAACCAGCCACTGGTCAGCCATCAAGCTGAATCATCGTTATCATCTAAAATACCATTTTGTACTAGGTGACGCCATGTCCCCTCCTCTATAGCGGTTCTCAGATCATCCAAGTGGAGAGGTACTGTGTCATCTTTGCCCCACCCCTCATTAGTGAGGTTATCAAACCGATTGCGAAAGAGGTCCTTAAGTGGAAGATTCAACTGCTGATTTGCATGGTTCTCGGGGGTTGGAAACAAGGTCAGCATATTTAGTATTAGGAAAAAGTAAAACTTGAAATAGGATGGTTGTACTCGAGTAGATATTACCTTTCGGCCAGCATCCTTTTTTGATTTGCCATCTGACAAGTGCCATGTTTCCAAAAATCCTTTTTGTATATAAGTCTCGCCATCATTGAGCGGGTCTAGTTTGATCAAGATTGCTTGGGTGATTTTACCACCGCTTCCTTCTAGTAGTAGTTTGACATTGGCTTGCAAGTCGTCATACGGTTCATTATACCTGACTTCAAATACAATGGTCGGCCAGAAGGGCCCGCGTGGAAAAAGTGCAAAGTCCGGTACTTTGGTACTATTGTAGTATAAGTACAATAATTGGTGATGGGGGGCGGAAATAGCTGATAACCTACATTCCTTGATATTGGTCAATGAATCTAGTGAGGCGCCCTTTTGGAACCAGAAGGAGATCTCTTGAATTGAAAGCCCCGATAGCTTCGCCTTCAATCTGTAACCTTGCCGCCCAGTCCGACATGCTGGCATGGATTTGGGTCGGCATTTTTATACTTAGTTGACAAATTGCAGGACGATATGTATATCTACAAGTAGTGTGTTAATCAATGATTATGGAAAATATTGTGAATACATACGCTCTTTTTTGAATATACTGCTCTAATTCGACAAAGTTTTCTGGACGAATATCCAGAACTTGATATTCATCACGTAGCAGTATCTTGGTGAGTTCATTGGGGGTCATTGGAGTACTTGTAGGAGAAAGGAGTGTAGAGTAAATGCACAGGGTGAAGCAGAAATGGTTGGAGGAAAAAATAAAAACGGTTGTATTTTGCAAAGGGGGAGAGAAGGAGCAACAGCAAATCTGGTCCGCTGACGTATATGCAGGGTTTAGGCTAGCGACACTAGAACGAGCGGGTAAGTCTCGAATCATCAAACTCTTTCTTATTGGGCCTTATTTTCCAGAGAAACCTTGCCTCTCACTTGAGAAGAAAAGTTTTCGTTTCAATCCCTCAATGATCTATCAAACTCTACCAAAATTTCCCAGCTCAGAAAATCTCAACGAAAAGGTACAGGATCAAACCCTAATGGAGCTAGGATGGTCTAGCTACAACGGTCTACTACAAGACAGATGGCGGATTTCTCCAATCATATGAAAATTTTGTCCCAATGGAGCCCAATAATTCAGAATAGCATGAGCCACACGATTCCTCTAGTTATACCCGAGAGGATGCGCGTTTACTACCTTCAATGACCAATCTACCGGGGATAAGCATAGAAAGGATATATTCTTGAGACAGGCAGCAAGCAGTTGTGCGAAATTTGACAATTGGGGGAGGCGGAGGCTGGAGAAGAGAAGATTGGGAGCAGGAAATTGGGTTCACAAAGAGACTGCCCCAACAAAGTCCCCGACAAGAGGGTGAAGACAGGCCATGTATTTATTCCAAGTCAATAACTGCAATCCGGGCGAGACGGTGGTCAAGCGCGCCAACTCCAGAAAGAGGGAGAGGAGTGAAGGCATATCTTCCACAAAATCCAATCTCATATATGCTACACCGCCGGAAGTTCCTCCCACAGAGCCAGATGTCAGAGATGATGCAGGAAGGCAAGTTAGGAAGAGTCACCGATATGTGGCGACCGTATAGCCAGGATGGATCAAGACATGTTTCTCACAACAGGTGGAACATCCTACCCCCAGCCGTGTCCACAGTACCAATGTTCTCGGTCAAATTGATAGCAATATAAATGGGGACAATAGAACTGAGCCCCAAAAGTGCGGATAGTTGAGGCCACTGATGTTGATCACCGACCTGGTGCTTACTCCCAAACGGGATACTCTTCCCATACACAGCAGTCAATCTAGGAAGTAGAACAGGCTTTGGATGTCGGTGTCGGTTGAGACTGAGGGGAAGTTACGAGTAGCGCTGGATGCCCTGTGCAGTCACAGGGTGTTGGCCTGGATGTTGGTGTTTTGACGGATTTATCATGAGTCTCATTTCTATCTGCTTCGCAATTTCTGACAAAGGTGGTCCATATACCTCCCGTACATCCCCTTCGAGTATGAAGTTGAGGGCGAAACGAATTGTGGAGCCGATGGAAAGCACGAGGAAGAGAGTGACGGTAAAGGCCTTTCCCTATGCTATTCCAAATAAAGTGTACACTCTCAATGTCTCAGAAAGGGTAGCGAGCCAACAGTTGCTAGAAGATATTATGTCTCTCTCTCGCCAGCAGACGAGCATCCCGCTGTCATCCCGCAACGTCAAGGAAGCAGTAATAGCCAAGAGTAGAATATTGAAGGCAATGTCTTCAGATCCAACAAGCAATCTGATGGCACATACAAATAGAAGTGTTCATTTATTCTTGCTGGCTTCTCAACTAGACGATGGGACTATATATTTACTCCCGGAGGTGTTTATGTGCAGATGCGGATTGACATCCTCGGTATTGGACCTCTGTTCTAGCCCAGGAACAAGATGGGGTCTTCGGGGTAGTGTGTTCCGTTGAGCTCTTTTGGCCCAAAGCCTAATAGCAAAGTCAATCACAGCGAGCAAATACTTTTCACAGTAAAAGAGATTGTATCAATGCTAAGAAAGGGGTGTATCTTGGTGAAGACTGGAACGTCGTCCTCTGTCAATGTTAGGCAGGAGATTCGCAAATCCTGCAGGTGATCAGTGACACTGAATACCCTTGCCTCGTCTGGGCTTGAAAATGCAGCCTCCTCCTTAAAGCCAATTAGAAGACCTCAGGGCCTTTACTGCCGCTCACATCCAGGCTAGAGATCCAACCAACGACTCGTCCACTATCGAGCATAAATCAACTCAATCCAAGCCGACCTCAGCCTATATGAAATACCCCCCCCTGCCATCCATAACACTCCCACAGTAGCACAGCTGCCACACCCTACCCCTCGGCACCACCCTTTCTAGTTCTAGAACTACAGGCGTCCAGGGATACAACAGGTATTCATGCTGGTACTCCACCCCCGCTCTTATAAACCAAACCTTTTGCCCCCTCCGAGAATTCACCGAAGCCAGTAGTCACCCATAGGGAATGCATGTACAGAATCCGCAGCCAGAAAATGGCCAGCAGGTACTCTGACCCAGATCGTGCCCTTTCTAAAATTAATACTATTCTTGCCAGTGTGCAGAGGGCATATGGGAAGGTCGATTTAGGTGAGAGTCCATGGCAATCGGCCTATAGGGCAAGGATGATGAAGCTGTTTTCGCAAACCACGGTGGAATCTGGTAGTGATGCCTTAGTCGACAGTGCGTAGAGAATATTGAGCTTTGCAAGTAACGCTACAGACGAAGTTCTCGCATATTGATGAGACGAGGAATTGCGCGGTTCTCCATTCATGTTACTCCCCGATAAAGCGCCCATTGACAGGCTTGGTTTCGATGAATCGGATGCAGACTATGAGGGTGAGGCAGAATATGGCATGGGGAGAGGTAGAAGATTTGGAGAGATATGAAGGTTAGGAAATATGGTTTTGGGGGTGGGGGTAGCTTTAGGTGTGTGAAGCTTTCTACCAATGTGAGCAGGAATGGTTGGGCCGGGGGTGGAGGGCGGTAGCACCGGTGAAAGCACGAGTCTAGTCAGGCTTAGGATGTTAGGGAGACTGTATTTGGGCCCAGGAAGGTTTAGAGTCTTTTTTTTTTCCTCCTACCTCCGATCATATCTGGTAAGGGGGTAGGGGTATCTTGTCAGACAATAGATATAATTGTTGTGTTCCATAGGTTGGTAAAGAGGTGTTGTGCTTTTACTTTATGAGGTGGGTTGGTGATGCAGAGTAGACTAGCCAGGTAGCTTTTCTGTGATATAATTCTTCTAGCCTGACCAATCATCAATCAGTGGGTCCCTTTTTGCTTTTCCATGATCAGGTTGAGTTTATTTGAGAGGGATAGCAACATCTCTAGGTATGGTATGAGGCTAGGTAAGCGAATTGTGGAAGAATGATCATTGGTGGGATCCTTACCGATAAGACCTGCCTCGTCTCTGTATATTATAAGTTTGGCTGAGGATGTGGAATTGCGCCGATGTACCACGTGGTGTCAAAAAAACGCGAACCCCTTTGCGTCACAACCAAGTACCACAGCGAAAGATTGGTGAAAGTATTTCCTTCGATTGCAACCAAACCAAAATGGCTGAGCAAATTGCCGACCCCCACAACACCCTTTCGCTCTGTGATCAAGGCTATTTAGCTGGTCTCTGTGATGCTAGCATTTCGATAAATCAAATTTGAAAAGAGACTTGTGCCTCTAAAGCTATAATTTTGAAGTATACATCTTCCAACCCGGAAAGGTCAGTTCAGATGACTACACGAAAATTAATCTGGGAGAAGAGGACAGAAGTGGAACATCGCTGGGAGTTACTAGATTCAGATTATTTTGAGAATCTAGCAAAGAGCATGCCAGAGAGGTTGAAGGCACTTATTGATGCTGAAGGATGGTATACCAGATTGTATTTTATTTCTTGGTTCTATTGTTGAGGTTGCTCAAATTACTTTCACTTCTACTCCCGCGCAAAATAAGTTATGGTGCACTACCCAGTTGGACTTGACAACCGGCACTCCCCACCAAAAACCCCTGACTACCACGGAACCTCAACTTATTCTACAGCCAAAATCATGGTAATAGTGATATAAACGATTGCCAGGAAGCAAAAGAAGGAGAAAGTATAGAGCAACTAGGGTTGGAGCTCGGGGAGCCAGGGGCCATTGTGAATGGTGATAGATAGTGTTGTGTGTTGTGCTGAAAGGACCTTTGGTCGGGAGTGTGCGTTGCCAGGAAGGACCGGGTAGCGCACCATAACTTATTTTGCGCCGGAGTATTAAGCTTCCGGTATTTGAGCTTTGATCATATCCTTCCACACTACCCCTTTGAGCCCAACGTTTATGTGATTGTTCTCCATCCTCAAAATGTATTGTCGTATGTCTCCTTCATACCTTACCAACTTCATTTGTTTCAGTGATTTTTCCGCTTCGTGGGTAGGCGTAAATCATTTGGTTACTCTTTGTTCAAACGTATACCATCCCTAGTTCCCTTCTTCTTTGCGGTATCCCATTTCTCTGGATATTTTCTTCCAGAAGGCATCTGTAAAGGGGGCTACATCATATTCTTCCATCCATGCTAGTGCATATTTCACCCCCTTCACATCTTGTGTTCATAAGTAATCATTACGGTCAAAGTAGTCCTTCTAATCTAATAGCAAAATTTGGATATCCTGATGGGAGTTATATTTGTATACCCTCTGAGGGTAGCCAGGGCTTTTGGTTGCTTGCAACCGTTCTCAAGTTATCCCATTTGCAATTACTTCAACGAAGCGCTGCTCCAAGTCTTCGGTGTGGGGTTGCAGATCTTCTAGTCCATTCCCTTAATCTGGCCAACTACAGCCTCCTCTCAGTTCCTGCTGTATCATCGTCATGACTATCATCCCTAGGGTTGGGGTCTCCTACTCCACAAACTGGTGGTAGTGCCTCACCTCCCCTATTTCCTCATGCTTGTTCATGAGTTGGCTTTGATTGTTTGGCTGGAGCCTTACCAGTATTTATTAAGGGTTCTGCCCTATTTTGGTGTAAGAGAGCCACCCTATGGTTAGGCATACCAGGAGGCTCAGCCTTCCATTAGTGAATAAAGACTAACAGTTACCCTACCTTAGGATTCTGAGTTCAAAAGGACAAGCCTACACCCCTCTCCCGCACCAGCGTTGAGACGGCACTACATCGGCAAACGCCGCCATAGTTGCGTCCCCTCACCAAAGACAGGGTCATTGGAACCCTCCTCGTAACCTGGTATACGTCGCGGCTGGCCCTCCGACCGTATCCCATTCGCAGGATATATGAGGGAAGGCCCTTGGCGAGCCTATGCAAGTGGTTCGAGCCAAATCAGTAGACGTTGCATAAGGTTACTAAGCACTAAAGACAAGAGTCACGAAGGTGGTCACTAGGTAACGGGACGCTTTTACAGACAATGGTTAAGCAATACATTCTATACTCCACATTCCCGCGAGGAAGGTCGCAGAAGTGAATGGTGTTGTTGGATGAGGTAGTTTGGGAAATCAAGCATACCGGTACTCACATACGTCACAAGTATTCTTGGGATACTGACAGAACAATACGATAACGATATGACTATGGACAGATAATGGCCATTGGTGCGATTATCAGGACTAGGCTATCTTATGCCTCGCAGCTGTCGAGTGCAGGAAACACCTGCAATGCTAAGAGGTTCAATAACAAAGCTGGCCTCTTTGTTGGTTAGATCATGGAGACCATTCTGCATATGCAATGGTAAATACGACTCCATGCTGACAAAGATAAATCGTAACCAATGGACTCATGGGTGAGAGCACCGTCAGGAACACTCATTGTGTTGCGATTTGGAAGTCAAGTAAGATATCAGAATTGGCAGGGTCAAATGGTGTTCGCACTTTCAAAAGAAGCTGGAATTTGTGGGCAGGTACTAAGTTAGTATGAGAACTAGATGTAGCCCACAACCACCCAGACGCAGCATATAAATATCGAGGTGCCTCCCGAGCTATTTGAAAATCATCAAGCAACGGAGAAGAGATCTTATCAATATAATAAGTTTACGCTAGAAAATCTTTTATCACTCTACCTACCTTTAAACCATTGAGCCTTCCTAGACAATCTCCGTCTATGATTAAGATTATCGGCCTGAGTTATCTCACAAGACTTGGAGATAGGCTCCCACCTAACATTATATTGATAGTTCTCCTTGTTACCAAGGCTCACTATATGATTGAAGACGATTACTTCAATAACCTTCTCAATGACGAAGAAGACTTCTTCAATCACTTCTTCGAACTAAGACCAAACCCTCCTCTCTTCTCGAAATTGATTCAGGAAGACATACAAATCTACTTTGATACCTCAGAATTTCTATCTTCTTTACCCGAAATTCCTTTCGAGCCAAGAAGGCCATCGAGAAAATTCTACGTCATTCCTAGCTCTCAGCAGCTAATCAATACCTATCTAGGAAAGATAGAAGAAATTCCTGATGTGTACGAAGACTACTGTACACCATACTCTACGTCTGACAAGGACGCAGAGATCCCGCTTATCTGGCTTAACCCAAAGTCAATTCGATAAGCATCACCAGATATCCTCTCAAAACCTCTGCCATTAAGCACAAAAAGGTTCTCCAGTGTATCGGCGACCAGACAAATCACGATCACCAAAATGACAGAAGAATCCCAGAATTCCATAATGACGGGCGGTGACGAAGCCATTGTCCATAGTGTCAGCCAAACGCCATGCCTGATAGATGCGACTCTGACGGGAAGCCGGTCCATTGGACGACTAGCCCAAGGACGTTCAAAGACATTCACTCTTACCTTTGTCTCAAAGGAAGAGTTAAACCAATTTGCCGGCCACCTTGGGGGCGTTATGGGAAGATTCAGCCATAGGATCACAAAATCCTGGAATGCCATGTACCTGGATTTAGGATGACTTTCCACCAAGGGACAGGAACAAGCAAGGGAGCTAGGAAAGCTCCAACGAAGACGCAAATAGGGCGAGTCCATACTGGTCCAGGACTTGGCAATGTTCAGACAAACCCTTGAATTTCTGGACCAAGAATCCAAGGATATTCAAGCAGAAATAGTGGCAAAGGTCGAGGCGGAGTTCCAGGCTCAACAGGCACGCCAACAGGAACAAGCAGCACATAGCCAGCTTCAGGACGAACAGCTCTGAGACCGCATCCTCAGAGGTGAGGAAGCCCGAGTAAATGATCATGCCAACTATAAGTCAGAAATAGTATGATATAAAAAGGAACACGAGGCAGCAGAAAGAGACCAGCAGGGACGACATGAAGCAGAAATGGCAAGGCTTCATGACATTATGATAGAGCTAAAAGCTCAAGTGGGAGCCATATCGGCCCAAAGGTCAGTAGCCCCGATAGTAGTGACTGACAATAGGGAACAACCCGTACGTAATACCAACAAGGCCCTGAAGAAACGGTCAAATCCGACTCCCGAACAAGAAGGTGGAAACGGAGGAGGCCGAAAACCACCAACCACTATGCATGGGGCAGGAGACCTGGGCCCAGACGATGGTGATGATGAGAATGACGACGAAGGGCAGGATCTGAAAGGAGGCCCAAGTCGTGGAGAGCAAGGAAAAAGTTGAGCGGGACCAGATCCCGAGACGGTGGATGAAGAGAAAGACATCTTGGACGTCATGGCAAAGGGAATCGCTCGGGAATGATTGTTAAACACAAAAAGGCCTGCTGACCCTCCATGTGTATTCAAAAATAAGTCCTATCACGATATTCGAATCTGGTTAATGGCAGTTCAAGATTATTTCGAGCGGAACAACCACCTATGGACCATAGAGGTAGATCAAATCAAATATGCCTTGGGACGCATGGAAGAAGACGATGAAGCTCCTTTCAAAGATACCTACCGGAAAAAGATGTCGGGGGCATTAGGATATAAGAAGGAGATCGGCTACGAAAGATGGTTCATGTTTGAACAAAGAGTAACCTAATGATTCACGCCTACCCAAGAGGCGGAAAGAACCCACAAGTTAATGAAACTTGAAAAATACGATCGGGACATACGACAATTCCTTTTGCGAATGGAGAACCACAACATTAAGGTTGGACTCCAAAGGGTAACATGGAGAGACATGCTCAAAGCTCAGATGCAGGAAGCTGGGTTATTAAGACTATCGTTCAAAACCTATCCCAACAATGAATTGTGGCTAGAAGGGTTTAAGAATACCATGATCCAATATGAGGATCACGAGGAAGATAAACGCCTAGGACGCGGAAAGCGCTAATCCTCGAGAACATCAATAAGTCGAAAAAAGGAAGACTGAGCTCCAACAAAGAGCAATACGAGACCCCCTAAAAGGTTTACGAAGGAAAAACGGGCCCCCTATATGGGAAAGCCGAAGGTATCCTGAGTGAAGGAATAGTTGAAGGAAAAGACAGCTATTAACAAGAAGGAGGTAGTTTATACGAACTGGGACAAAGCTCACGACACCATACCTAAGGATGTTAGGGACCAACGAAGGAATAACAAGGCATGCACACAATGTGGAATGACAAACCACTTCTGGAAACATAGTCGAAAAGAGCAAACCAGCGCGATATTCGGTACAAAAAGGTACAAAACAAATAAACGTGTAACGACCCTACGATAGGTAGCTACAATCACTAGCACCTTAGCCCAAATGGTATACCAAGTGGTAACCAGAGGTGGTATGGTCTCGTATACTTAGTATATATATAGCTGGTAAACCTAGGATGAAGCGTAGGGAATAGTTGAGTAGCCTTCAGGTACTCTACTAGGCAGGGTAACCTTTCGGGAGAACATTCACATAAGGGCAAGACAATTATGGGAATGTTACACGGACCTCCGAGACGACTTTTGTGGTTGACTGGAGGACTTCCGGAGTGGTTAAAGGCATAAGAGGACAAAGTTACCCTACCTTGGGAATTTGGTCATTATGCCCATGGACCCCAGTTACCCTACTGAGGAGTCCAAGTTACCCTACCTTCACCTGCAAAGTCATCCTAGAACTTAGAGGTCGATGGCCTCACATTCTATAGGCTCTTAGATGTTCTTGGACGCACACGCCTGTGTAAAGGTAGCCCGAACATACTATTGAACTTGGGCGGGTTTTGCTAACAACCCCCTCTGGCCCCAGCGTTGGGACGGCGCGTCATAGGCAGACGGCTGCATAGTTGCTCGTTTGCTAGTAAAAAGAGGTCATTGGAGTGGCTGCCTTAACACCATATACGTTGTCGCCGTCCGTCCGACTGAATGTCGTTCGCAGGATATATAAGAGGAGTATAGGTAACCGCCAAAATGGAGGTCGCCCATATATGGACTCTCGGACACCTAGGAGTCTATTCCTGCCTACGGGTAGTAGGGTAGTCTTCCTAGTGGTACTCAGGTAGTCGCAGAAGGCCAAAGTGCTTTCGAGACAAATACCTCAGTAACCAGCCTGGACCTTCTCCCCTGATTTGTAGCATTACTATGGGTTGTTATTGGACTCTAGAGGTATGAGTCTTATCACGGTAGAGTATGTCCCGAGAGGATGGCTATGGGTACCGCCCACTTAGCAAACCATCAGCTACATCTCACCGGAGGAGCTTGCATGTCAATTTATCACATTTGAAAGTCGCGTAGATTAAATGATGGACTGCATAGCTTGTATAGACGAAACTACCACTGGGCCAGTGAGTCCACCACCTAGGTATTCATTCCGGTTGTTGTCATAACAGTTAGCCACTGGTATGACTTCGATAGGAAGAGATTTTGCACCTGCGGTTGTATTGGAGATGCATTGCAGAAACTCATATCCTATTGACGGAGTTAAGTGTACCCGAGTTGGTCCGACACTTCCGCCAGGATAAATCCTGACGGAGGGTAGACCTCGGACAACCCCTGAGCAGGACAGGGTGCTCGCACAAGGTCGGAAGTAGTGGTGAATGTCAAAGGCTTAAATCTGATATCTACTTAAGTTTAAGCGTTTGGCATTCTACTTCGACAACCAACTTTTCCTCCAGAGAACTAAATTGAGTAATGGTTCGAGCTTAACTATATTAAGTTTCACCGTTGATTCTTCTGAATTATTTTACCTCATCTTTATCTTCTACTTTGAGTGTTTGGTGCGGTCGCAACCTTAGAGTTCACCTCCCTACAGGGTTCCCCCGTTACAAAAAGAAAGTGCGATCAAAACCCAGGACAAAGAAAAAGAGTAGCTGTTGTGGCTAAATGAAGCCAGGGAGAAAGTTCACGATCAGTGAACAGGATAGACGGTCCAGTGGCATGGGACATGTACGACAGTGAGACACTTTAAAAAGTTCTCTGTCACCACCGGCAACTGCGGATGGGTACTCCGGGCGTAACTCCCGGAATCGAAACTCAAAAAGGACAACGCGGGGCCCACCTTATAGCTCAGGTCCCAGAACGACGAGTCTATATCGAATGAACCCCTTGTTCGGTGAACCTTGGAGAAATGATGGTTAGCCAAATCGGAAGAAGGGGAACCAAGTCATAAGAAGCAGGAAGAGTATCCAGCCTGGTACCGAGACGACAAAGCATCGATGTAATCGTTCATAGAAGTCGATAACTGAGTTCGATCGTGTCAGGAGTACTGAAACTGGATGAGGAAAAACACCAGGTATGGGTCAAGGAAAGATAGAGAGCTGTTGAGGGCCGGGAAGGATGCAAAAAAGGGTGATTTAACTTCCGACTTTGTATGCCTGGAAGCGAGCCAACAGAGACAAGACTAGTCTACCTTGATCCAAGGGACAAGATGGCCCAAAATTACCGGAACCTAGCAGAAGCGGACGCTGCATAGTAGGGGATAGAAAAAAGACACCGGAAGTGAAAAGCTAGGATACATCGGGTATTCAGACTCACTATCTCGTTTAAACTATCCCTGAGACCGAGACAGGTGCCGCTCTAGCACAAGGGTTCCGAAGATGATGAGGAAGAGCCCGGGCGAGGATAATTACCCTAGCTGTGGCTTTAGTGACTAGGGCACACTTGTCTTAAAGCCTTTACGCTATCCAAGGCCCAACAGGTTTCTCGGTTAAACCCAAATGGTATAGACGAAGGTATCATTCCCGATCAGTTGCCCATGATCCACGAAATAAGTTGATGATACCGACTGCGCAGGCCTAGTCGCAAGGTGGAACCATAGTTTGAGACAGTAATGCCTGGTATTTGGGAACTCCTCGGTAGGAGGTAAAGACCACTTGTAGTGGGCTGCCCGAAATACTAATTCAGAAAGTTTATCTGAGGAGTCCTCTCTGGACGAAACTACGTGGGTGCGGTAATAAACAACCACAGTCAATGAGACAATACATTTAAAAAGAAAGAACGAAGAACGGGACGACCCTCAAAGGCCGATACCGAGTTCTCCAAGACATTACTCATGTCCGGAAGGACCTGCCCAACTAGATGTTGAGGGCAAACACACGGGCATTCATGTTTTACTGGACTGAGGAGCCAATTGTTTCCTGTTAATCTAAAAACTAGGTGAACAACTCCATATCCCTTATAGAGTTTGAAAAAAACCCATAAACATAGTGGGATTCGACGGACTTTCGAGTTCGTCAGGCGGTCAAAGATATACCCGCCCTATCACTTTTGAAATCGGAAATGGACATAAGTCTCCCATCTCCGCAGAAATAGTACCCACAGAACGCTTTGACCTTTTATACCCTTCCAATGGTGGTACCATGAACACGACATCTCACATTTAGATGAACCGAAAAAATGGAGTTTTGAGAAGATGACATGCCTCAACCATGTCGAGCATCAAGCCGTGAAGGATCTATTTGAGTATGACGAGACGGTCCCATACGATCCAAAGGCCCAGTATGTGGGGAGAATAGAACAAGTGGAGGAAAAGGATCCTGTAAAATTGGAAGCTCTACCGCGAGAATATGCTCAATTTAAGCATTTGTTTCGGCCAGAAGCGTCTGAGAAAATGCGCCCCAGACAGACGTTAGATGATGTGATCGACCTTAAGGAAGGAGCCGAACCTCCTTAGGGACCTGTTTACCCTATGTCACAATACCAGTTAAATACCTTAAAAACCTACCTTGATGAGATGTTCGCACACAGCAAAATTACGCATAGCCAGTCACCTGCTGGAGCGCCAATTTTGTTTGTACCAAAGCCAGACGGTCACTTACGATTATGTGTGGATAACGGACAACTCAACAAATTGACGATTCTCGATAAATATCCACTGCCTTTAATAAGTGAACTACAAGATCAACTTGCAGGTGCCACAATCTTTACGAAGTTGGACATTAAGGACGGTTATCACCTAATATGAATTAAAAAGGGTGATGAATGGAAAACAGCCTTCAGAACTCGATACGGTCAGTACGAGTATAAGGTCATGCCATTCGGGCTGGTTAATGCGCCAGCAACCTTCCAACTCATGATGAATGAAATACTATGCTAATTTCTCGACCAAGGAGTAGTGGTATATCTAGATGACATCCTCATCTACTCCAAGACACATGCGGAACATGTCGCCATGGTCAAAAAATTACTTTCGCATTTAATGGAACACCAATTGGCGGTTTCCATTAAAAAGTCTGAATTCCATGTAAAGGCTGTTGAATTCCTCAGATATAGTGTGGCAACAGATGGGGTGACAATGAGCACGAGGAAGGTGGACTCCATAAGGAAATGGAAAGCACCTAGGTCGGTGAAAGAAGTTCAGATTTTCCTCGGGTTTGCACACTTTTATCGAAGATTTATTGAAAACTTCTCGAAGATACGCAAACCTATCACAGAAATGCTGAGAGAAGATAAGCAGAAGTTCAGCTGGGGAAGAGAGCAGAACATAGCGTTTGAGAAGCTCAAACAACGATTCACGATGGCGCCAATCCTGGCACATTTTTACCCGGAACAAGAAACGGTAATTGAAACTGATGCTGGCTATTTTGCACTTGGGGCTATTTTATCTCAATTTCAGGATAAGAGGCTTCACCCGGTAGCATTACACTCACAACAATTGAATTCGGCAGAACGCAACTATAAGATTCATGATAGGGAACTCTTAGCGATATTGGAAGCCTTCATGGAATGGAAACACAACTTGTACGGTGCAGACAAGCCAATTACTGTCTATACAGACCATCAGAATTTGCAACACTTCTTAAAGACAAAAAACTGGAATCAGAGGCAAATTTGTTGGGCGCAATTACTTGCATCCTTTAATTTCAAGATTATCTATCGGCTGGGATCCTGAAGGGGTAAACCCGACACATTAAGCAGACGACCAGAGTATCATCCTGAGGAACTGAGCACACCGAACAGTCAATCCTGAAACCAGAAGATTTTTTCATCAGTCTCGTGCAAGACGAACTGGTTCAGGAAAAATGGCAGAAACAGGTGCTAGTGCAACAGGCCGCGGCTATTCAAGTAATGAAAATGATATCCAAAGCTATGTTGCCATTACGAGGCTCTAGACCTTTAGCAGGACACAACTTATACGCTCTAGAAGACATGTTGATTCCAGCGAGAGGACAGAAGCTTGTCGGGACAGGAATCGCAATCGGAATACCACAGGGAACTTATGCTAGAATAGCCCCCCAAAGCGGCCTAGCATACAAAGAAAGCATAGGAATCGGTGGAGGGATAATAGACACCGACTATATAGGGGAAGTCAAAGTTATTATGATGAATCATGGCAACAAGAATTATCAGGTTCAGGAAGAGGACCGAATTGCCCAGATGATCATTGAAAAAATAGATACGTCAGGCATGATGGAGGTAGACTGCTTACGAATAACCGACCGAGGAGACAAAGGATTTTGGAGCACGGACCTACGGCCTAAGCAAACCATTGCGGTGGAACAGGTACAGCTAGTCCTTTGTCAGCTATATGCGGACAGCAGGGGAAATAGGTTATTTAACGAAAGCCACATCGGACGAAACCCATGGCTCCTCAAAGCAAAAGTCATGGTATCAAGGGCGATGATATCAAGATCGCTACTACACGAGTATGAACCTGAACTCTTGGAACAAGTCTGAAATGCAGCAAGACATGATTTGGAATGGTTGGCTAGAGAAGCCACCCTAAAAGACCTAATAACCCGTGAAAAGGAAATCCCTACAAATTGGCAGTACAAAGACGGGTTTCCCTATTATAAGAATTGGCTATATATACCTGCAAATGATGCTCTAAAGACCAGGATCGCAAAAGGATGCCACATCTCAAAGGTATCAGGACATTTTGGAATGAAATCAACGATAGAGATAATTACAAGAGATTTCTATTGGAAAGGACTGGCAGAATGAATAAACGACTATCTACGTTCTTGCGACGAGTGCCAGCACAATAAATCTCCACGACATGCGTGATTGGATTGCTTCAACCTCTCGAAATGCCATACACGCCATGGAACTCTATCTCAACCAATTTCATAACCCAACTACCGGAATCACAAGGCTACACGCAAATCATGGTAGTAGTCGACCGATTCACAAAGATGGCACATTTCATCCGTCTCCCGACAAACGCGACTGCAAAGAATGTCGCTAACGCTTTCCTACGAGAAGTTTTGAAACATGACGGTCTACCCACGGACATGATATCTGACATCGACGCAAAATTCTCTGGAGAATTTTGGGAATTCCTATGCAAGTTGCTGGGGATTAAAAGAAAGATATCAACAGCGTACCACCCGTAGACAGACGGTCAGACGGACAGAACCAACCAAGTGCTGGAAGGTTACTTAAGAAATTTTGTCAACTACGACCAAGACGACTGGTATCAGCTATTACCCTTAGCCGAATTCGCATACAATAATTCCCCGATCAACGCACACGGAATGTCACCATGCTTTGCGAATTACTGTTATCATCCACAAACAGAGTGGATGCGAGAATGACAAGCTCAGAATCCAGGGGCTGAGTTGTATAGCCACTGGATGAAGGTGATTTACAGACGAGCAGTGGAAGTGTTGAATTACACTTGAGAAGCAGGGAAAAAATACTATGACGGAAAAGCATTACACTAGCCGGACTATAAGGAAGGTGATTTGGTAATGTTGAATAGAAAAAATATTCGTACAAAGCGACCTTCGAAGAAACTAAGTTCAAAGCTCTATGGACCTTTCGAAATCATAGAGGCAAAAGGAGAACGCATTTTCAAGCTTGAGATATCGCTCACATGGGGGATACACCCCACCTTCCATGTTTCATTGTTGGAACCCTATCAGATGTCCATTCAAGAAGGAAGAGAACAGCCTCCACGAGAACCAGAAGAGATCGATGGTGATCTCAAATAGGTAGTGAAACAGATTGTAAAGAGTGAAATAATCTGTTATACAAGGCAGGTTCACGGTCGCAATAAGCGAATGTGTAACGACCCTACGATAGGTAGCTACAATCACTATCACCTTAGCCCAAATGGTATACCAAGTGGTAACCAGAGGTGGTATGGTCTTGTATACTTAGTATATACATAGCTGGTAAAACGAGGATAAGTCCTAGGGAATAGTTGAGTAGCCTTGAGATACTCTACTAGGCAGGGTAACCTTTCGGGAGAACATTCACATAAGGTCAAGAGAATTATGGGAATGTTACGCGGACCTCAGAGATGACTTTGGTGGTCAACTGGAAGACTTCTGGAGTGGTTAATGGCATAAGAGGGCAAAGTTACCCTACCTTGGGAATTTGGTCATTATGCCCATAGACCACAGTTACCCTACTGAAGTATCCAAGTTACCCTACCTTCACCGGCAAAGTCATCCTAGAACTTAGAGGTCGATTGCCTCACATTCTATGGGCTCTTGGATGATCTTGGGCGCACACGCCTCTGCGCGGGGAGGCCCCACCCCTGTGTAAAGCTGGTCCGAACATACTATTGAACTTGGGTGGGGTTTGCTAACACCCCCCTCTGGCCCCAGCGTTGGGACGGCGCGTCATAGCCAGACGGCTGCGTAGTTGCTCGTTTGCTAGTTAAAAGAGGTCATTGGAGCAGCTGCTGTAACACCGAATAAGTCGTCGCCGTCCGTCCAACTGAATGTCGTTCGCAGGATATATAAGGTGAGTATGGGTAACCGCCAAAATGGTGGTCGCCCACAAATGGTCTCTCCGGCACCTAGGAGTCTATCATAGTCTACGGGTAGTAGGGTAGTCTTCCTAGTGGGACCTAGGTAGTCCACGGAGGCCAGAGTGCTTTCGCGACAAATACCTCAGTCACCAGCCGGGACCTTCTCCCCTTGATTTGTAGCATTACTATGGGTTGTTATTGGACTCTAGAGGTATGAGTCTTATCACGGTAGAGTATGTCCTGAGAGTCTGGCTATGGGTAGCGCCCACTTAGCCAACCATCGGCTACATCTCACCGGGGGAGCTTGCATGTCAATTTATCACCTTAGATAGTCGCCTAGAATAAATGATGGACTGCATAGCTTCTATAGACGAAACTACCACTGGGCCAGTGAGGCCACCACCTAGGTATTGACTCCGGTTGTTGTCATAATAGTTAGCCACTGGTATGACTTCGATAGGAAGAGTTTTTCCACGTGCGGTTGTATTGGAGATGCATTGCAGAAACTCATATCCTATTGACGGAGTTAAGTGTACCCGAGTTGGTCCGACACTTCCAACAGGATAAATCCTGATGGAGGGTAACCTTTCTAACCGGGTAATTGACCACCCCGGGGAGTTTGACCACCACGATACAACAAGAAGTATCAACACAAACTCTTTGAACAAAGAAACCAAAATAGAGTCCAATGAAGCCAAATCAAACTCGATGGATAATAACTAGCTAGTAAAACAAAAAATCCCTTTCCATCAGAAATACAAGAAAAATTAAAGGAAAGAAGTAGAAAAAAGGCGAAATTTGGTAGGTAGAAGGAGCGTAAGTGGAGGGGAAGAAGGAGGCATGGTGGTTTGGCTCAAGAGCGTGAATGCCAATTTCGAAAGGCTTGGGTAGCAGGGCCAGGGTCTCCTGATTCACCTCAGGAGTGGCCAAGCAGAGAGACAGTGGGGTCGGTTTGCGCCAGAGGGGGTAGTGAATCTTGACTTTGGTGATTTTCGACAATGGAGAGGATATTGTCTTCCTCAACAGCGGGCCCACCATTCCAGCCGAGCTCTTTCACTTCATTTATCAGAGCATTTCTCTTTCATCTGGAAGCTGTATTTAACTCAATTTCGAGCTTTTTTTTTTTCCTTTCCTGTCTTTTCGCCTCTCCTGCACGCTTTTTCTTTTTTAATTGTGCAAGCTCACAGACTCCAATACCACGTGCTTTGCTGATAATCCTCCTATCACTCTTGCTTGCCTGCCTCTACTCCTTTTCTTGCTTCAGGAGCTCTGCATTTATCGTCGCTGTAGCTAACCCTTTTGGGCCAATGGAAGCAATTTCACTCATGGTAGCCTTGACTTGTTTGATATCATTGGAACCTAGGGCCCCAGCCTCTAGCTGTGATATCTCATCAACCTCAAGAACATGTGTAGGTGATTGGCGAAGTGCTACAGCACTTTGCTCAGGAATCTGAAGGGAGGGGTCCCGGAGAATACGCAAGCGGTTCATTGGTGAAATACCTGTAGCCCGAAATGCAGAAAGGATATTAGAGGAGGTGAGTGCCCTGGGGCGGGCACTCCTAAGCATTGGATAAAAGTCTCCCTTATAGAGCCGGGCATAAGGACCTTCTCTCCGGCCCATTGATCAACCTCTTGGCCAAAAAAGCGCTCAAGGGGTGAAAAAATTCCAACATGAAGTAGACGGAGGAGGTGGGTTGAGTGTGGAGGGAAGCAGATTAGTCTAATACAATGCCGGAGGGCGAACTCAACAAACTCGAAGGTTAAATGTGATCCGTGTCCATTAAATAGTAGTAAGCGGTACTCAGAACTATCTTTCAGACAGGTATTAGGATGAAAGTGCTCTCTCAGCCATGGTAGACTAAGATCATCATTTGACCAGCCGGTTGAGGAAAGGGCAAAGACAGCCTCACCATTTTCCTCATAGTCATGCCAGCCCATATACTGGGCTTCGCCCTTATAAATGATAAATGGTGGTATCGTCACACCAGCAGCAGATATACTCTCAATGAGAGTAATCCACTCTCGGCTCCCCTCTGCTGAACTCGGGGATTTTTTCTATCAGAGCGGCAGAGCACTTGTTCCTTGCTTGCTACACCAAGGAGAAAGCCTTTCTCATCAAAATTCCAAAGATGGTGCGGCTTTATTTGGTATCGACTCCGTGTTTCACTAAGGCTATTAAAAAAGTAATTGAAAACCCGAGGATCGCTTGCGAGAGCACGTTCACGGTTTATGGTATTAGCAAAGCGTGCTGAGACCTCCGGACGGCGGTTCATAAAGCGTTGGATAAGGTGCTTTCCCACCTCTTGTTAGGTATTATCCTTTGGAGATCCCCGTCGTACCAGGATAGCTCTCCTCATCTCCTCCACATGACGACGTCTTGGGGAAACCCCCATCTCATCGAATTCCTTTACCCATTGAGCAATTCTTTCCTCCTCCTCCTGATCGAATTTCTGCTGCCTTTCGTGAGCTCGATTAAAGGCTTTCGTCTTTCCCTTCAAGCGATTTTTCAACATTCCTTTATTCAAACCAAATAAGTGAGTGACACCACGATATGTTGCCTCAGGATGCTCTCTCAGATGCGAAATTGCCTGAGTGAGGCTTGTTTCCCCCTCTGGATATGCAGACTTTCTTACTTGGGCTTGGGATCGGGGCATTGTTGAGAAATAGGAGGAATAATGTCCTGTGTTGGGGTTGCAGGATGGTGGTCAAACTCCCTGGGGTGGTCAATTACCCGGTCGGAAACGTTAGACCTTGGACAGACCCTGAGCAGGACAGAGTGCTCGCACAAAGGTCCGAAGTAGTGGTGAATGTCAAAGGCTTAAATCTGATATCTACTTAAGTTTAAGCATTGGGCATTCAACTTCGACAACCAACTTTTCCTCGAGAGAACTAAATTGAGTAAAGCTACAAGCTTAACTATATTAAGTTTTACCGTTGATTCTTTTGAATTATTTTACCTCATCTTTATCTTCTACTTTGAGTGTTTGGTGCGGTCGCAACCTTAGAGTTCACCTCTCTACAGGGTGCCCCAGTTACCGAATGAGCGAACTAAGGTATTTTGTGAAGTGGAAAGCGTGTTCAAAGTATGAGAACACCTGGGAACCACCTGAGAGTTTGGAAAACACTCATGAATAAGTAGAAGGTTTTCATCAGGAAAACCCGGACATGCCAAGCAGGGCAGAGGTAAAATACGGAAGAAAGGTTTCCCTCATGTGGAGAAGCAAACGTATGAGGTTTTTTACCCTACCTCCCGGAGTTCAAAAATGATTTCATTTGTTCCTAAGAAATGATAGAAGAAAGATCTTAAAAGCTTTTGAGGACGAAGCTTAGTGAGAGGGAGCTTGTGTTAGGCATACCGGAAGGCTCAGCCTTCCATTAGTGAAGAAAGACCTATAGTTACCCTACCTTAGTATTCTCAGTTCAAAAGGACAAGCCAACACCCCCCTCCCACACCAGCGTTGGGATGGCGCTACATCGGTAGACGCCACCGTAGTTGCATCCCCTCACCAAAGACCTGGTAATTAGAACCCTCCTTGTAACCCCGTATAGGTCGCGGCCGCCCGCCCGACCGGATCCCGTTCACAGGATATATGAGGGGAGGCCTTTGGGGAGCTTATGCAAGTGGTTCGAGCCAAGTCGGTATATGTCGCATAAGGTTACTAAGCACTAAAGACAAGAGTCACAAAAGTGGTCACTAGGTAACGGGACGTTTTTACCGACAATGGTTAAGCAACACATTTATACTCCATGCTCCGGCTAGGAACGTCGCAGAAGTGAATGGTGTTGTTGGATGAGGTAGTTTTGGAAATCAAGTATACGCGCACTCACATACGTCACAAGTATTCTTCGGATACTGACAGAACCATACGATAACGATATGACAATGGAGAGATAATGGCCATTGGTGCGATTATCAGGACTAGTCTATCTTATGGCTCGCAGCTGTCGAGTGCAGGAAACACCTGCAATGCTAAGAGGTTTGATAACAAAGCTGCCACCTTTGGTGGTTCGATCATCAAGACCATTCTGCGTCTGTAATGGTAAATAAGACTCCATGCCGACAAAGATGGATCATAATCAATGTACTGGTGTGTGGGAGCACCGTCAGGAAAACTCATGGAGTTGCGATTTGGAAGTCAAGTGAGATATCAGAATTGTCAGGGTCAAATGGTGTTCGTACTTTCAAAAGAAGCTGGAATTTGTGAGCAGGTACTAAGTTAGTATGAGAACCAGATGTAGCCTGCGACCACCCAGACGCGGCATATAAATATTGAGGTACCTCCCGAGCTATTTGAAAATCATCAAGCACGGAGAAGAGATCTTATCAATATAATAAGTTTACGCCAGATAATCTTTTATCACTCTACCTACCTTTAAACAATTGAGCTTTCCTAGACAATCTCCGTCTACGATTAAGATTATCGGCCTGAGTTATCTAGGAAGACTTTGAGATATGCTCCCGCCTAACACCTATAGAGAGGTGAACTCTAAGGTTGCGACTGCACTGAAGACTCAAAGTAGAAGATAAAGATAAATATATATAATTCAGAAGAATCAAAAGGGTAAAACTGAATATCGTTAAGCTGAAAGCTTTACTCATTAAGTTCTCTTGAGGAAAGTTCGTTATCGAAGTAGAATGCCACACACTTAAACTTGGGTACATATCAGATTTAAGCCGTTGACATTCACCACTACTCCGACCTTGTGCAAGATCCCTGTCCTGCTCAGGGTTGTCCGAGGTCTATCCTCAATCAGGAATTATCCTGCCGGAAGTATCGGACCAACTTGGGTATACATAACTCCGTAAATAGGATATGAGTTTCTGAAATGCATCTGCAATACAATCGCAGGTGGAAAAACTCTACCAATCGAAGTATTACCCGTGGCTAACTGTTATGACAACAACAGGAGTCAATACCTAGCTGTTGGACAGACTAGCCCAGTGGTAGCTTTTCTTCTATACAAGCTATGCAGTCCATGTTTTAATCTCTGTGACTACTCACTGTGATAATTTGACATGCAAGCTCCCCTGGTGAGATGTAACCGTTGGTTGGCTAAGGGGGCGCTACCCATAGCCAGCCTCTCGGACCATACTCTACTGTGATAAAACTCATACCTCTAGAGTCCATTGATAACCCAGAGTAATGATAGAAATCAAGAGGAGCAAGTTCCAGCTGGTAGCTGTGGTATTGGTCCCGGAAGCACCCTGGCCTCCTGGGACTACCTAAGTGCCACTAGGATGACTACCCAACTACCCGTAGGCAAAGATAGACTCCGTGGAGCCGGAGGAACAATATATAGCTGACCCCTATTTTGGCAGTTACTCATACTCCTGATATAGATCTTGCGAACGACATTCTGTTGGACGGAGGGTGACGACGTATCCAGTATTACGGCAGTGCTCCAATGACCTTCATTTACTACCAAATAAACTACTACGTAGCCGTCTGCCTATGACGCGCCGTCCCAACCCTGGGGCCAGAAAGGGGTATTAGCTTAACCCTCCTAAGTTGAATAATATGTTCGGGCCTCTCTCACTCAGGCGTTTGACTTCCCTGAGCCGGTGTGTATGCACCCTTAAACATCTAAGAGCCTATAGAATGTTAGGCAATTGCCCTCTAAGTTCCAGAATGACTTTCCTGGTGAAGGTAGGGTAACTTGGGTACCTCAGTAGAGTAACAGGGTCCTATGGGCATACTGACCAAATTCCCAAGGTAGGGTAACTTTGCCCTCTTATGCCTTCTACCTCTTCGGAAGTCCTCCACTTAACATCAAAGGTCATCTCAGAGGTCCGTATAACATTCCCACAATTCTCTTGATTTTATACTAACATTCTCCAGAAAGTTTACCCTGCCTACTAGAGTACCTGAGGCTATTGTATTGTTTCCTGAGCCTCGGACCTGGCAAACCTGCATTCTTGCATACTAGACCATGCCACATTGCGTTACCACTTGGTATACCATTTGGGCCAAGGTGGTAGTTATAGTAGCTACCTATCGTAGTGTCATTACATTTTGTCAGTAGTAACTATAGCTGTAGCTCCGACCTTTGAGCTGATATACCTCCTCCTTGAGTCTGTAGCTGTTACATAGATTCATGAACACTCGTCATTTCTGCTTCATGATGACCTTGTTAATTCGGCAAAGCATCTGCTGCTGTGGCTGTAATGGGGGCACAAGATAGAGAGGTGAACTCTAAGGTTGCGACCCCACCAAAGCTCAAAGTAGAAGATAAAAATAATTCAATTTGAATCAAAGTGCTAAAACTTAATATCGTTAAGCTGAAAGCTTGACTCAAGAAGTTGTCTCAAGAAAGGTTGGTTATTGAAGTAGAATGCCAAACTCTTAAACTTAAGTAAATTACAGATTGAAGCCTTTGACAATCACCACTACTCCAACTTGTGCGAGTACCCAGTCCTGCTCAGTGCTTTCCGAAGTCTAGCCTCCATCAGGAATTATCCTGCTGGAAGTATTGCACCAACAAAGTTATGTTTAACGCTGTCAATAGGATGTAAGTTGCTGCAATATATCTGCAATACCACGGCAGATGGAAAAACTATTCCTATTGAAGTCATGCCAGTGACTAACTGCGATGACAACAACCAGAGTTAATACGTAGGTGGTGGACTCACTGGCCAAATGGTAGTTTCGTCTATACTAGCTATGCTGTCCATGATTTAATCTATGTGACTACTCAATATGATAATCAGACATGCAAGCTCCACCAGTGAGATGTAAGTGATGGTTGGCTCAATGGTCGCTACCTATAGCCAGCCTCTCAGGTCATACTCTACCATGATAAGTCTCATACTGTAACAAACGGGCCTTCCGTAAGGTGTTTATAGCGGGAAACATCTATCTTGACTATTATAGACTATCCACATAGTCTACATAGTCTATTTAGTCTATTGTTATAGACTAACATCTTTCATGCGTAGTGCGTATTGGGATCATGGAAAGTCCTATCGTTATAGGATTAGAGTACTCGCATACAAGTAAGGTATTCTGGAAATATGGGGAATAGGTATATTGGATATTTTGCACCAATGGAAGGTCACTGTCAATGGGCTGGCCTGTGCCCCAGTGTCTGTGTATTGTATTACTTAGATGGTTGCGTGAAGAGCTCTAACTACTTTAACCTTTTGTTTTCTTTTTTTTTCTTTTTTTAAATCATATGTTCATTGTTCCTACGGTACAAGAAATGACAGGCATCTTAACGATATGGCCAAAACAAAACCGAAAATCAAAATAACAGTTAAAAAAACAAACATTGGTGACCAGATCCCTAACGTGACCGATATGTGTTGCAGAACAGCTGAAGCTACGAAGAACATCTAAACTGCTAGCTAGTCTCGAGAGTCAGGTGCAGCGAGAGGGGTTGAGGAAAGGATTGGATCGAAAAGAGGAGGGTGGAGTGATGCGAGAAGATAGGGCACTCTGGGGGGGAAACCGGTGGCTGTGGTGTGAATGAACTCCGCAAAGTTGATGAGCAGTTGCTAGTCGGTCCAGAGGGGGGCCTCAGGGCCCAAGTCAGATATCTCTTAGAGGAGATGAGATCTCTGAGTGGTGAACGAGGTGCAGGAGACCAGGGTATGCTCAGAGGACTGTGGAGCTTCAGAGCAGGGGGGTCATGTCATGTTGGGATCAGGGTCATCCCATGAGTAGTGGGCAGCGAGGTAACTCTTTCCAGACCGCATTTGGTGGATCCTTCCCGCAACAAATTTCCCAAGACCCTTGAAGGGGTGAGGGAGCAACGAGGGAGGGTAGGGGTAGTATGGGGGGGCTGGGGCAGTGGCCCAGTCGGAATGAAGGTGCTGTCTTGCCCGCATCTTGAGTCACATATAGGATGGATCGATCGGGGAGACGGGCGGGAGGTAGTCGCTCAGGTCAAGGGAGACGGGGGGTATGGTGGTGGTGTCTTGGATGAGGAGGGTAGCCATGTTCGCTAATCCGGTGATGGCATTATGGTGGTATCACGGGTTTTTTGTCTTGTTCGGGGACAAGCGCCTGTCATGGTTAAAGAAAATGTAGGGGCTATGCGTAATCTTCTTCCTCGCCCCCTGTTAGCTGGGTGGGGCGAGAAGGTGGGTCTAGTTTTGGGAAGGCGGGCCGAGGCTGGGTTAACCTCTTGTGGGGAGCAAACCAGTCTCAGGCCTGCTAGAGGGTGTTGATGGCGTACCATACAAGGCAGAGGTGGAAGACATACCTCGCTGTGGAGGCATACCGTTTTCGTAGTAGAGAAGCAGTTGGTAATCCACCTACAGACCCCCGCCAGAAAACCGATATCAGGTCCATAATGGAAGAGGAGCGGGACCAGACCGTGGAACCGTATAGAAGGATTAGTGCCAGAAGACAGCAGGCAAGTCTGAAGCTGTGGTGGGGGGGAAGACCCATCACTGGAGGCGATAGGCGACGGATAGTGGCAAAGACCACATTGGCCAGGGTGTGCCTTTGGGAGCAGTGGGCCCTGAAGTAGAATGAGGGCGTGAAGGGGAATCTGAGCCACTTGAGTGATGCTTGAGGATAGAAGACCAGATCCTCCAGGTGAACCAGGATGTGGCAGGGTGCCTCGTTGCTCCTGGGGGTCCTCCAGTAGATCAGCTCAGTTTTTTGGAAAGGAGAAGGAGATGTTTTGTAGGGTGGCCTTTCATTTAAGCGAAGAGAAGGCGTTTTGGAGAAGTTGAACGTTGGTTCTGTAGGAGGGGGAGGAAACAGTGATGGTGAAGTCATTCACATAAGAAATGATAAGGGACCTAGGAATATCCACATGAAGGGAGGCGACATATATCACAAACAAAAGGGGGGAGATAGGGGAGCCCTGGGGCACCCCAACTGAGACAGGAGTGAAGGTTCACAGGGACCCTTGGAAGATCAGGCGGCAGGTACGGTGGCGAAGAAAGGACCCAACTCATTGCACTAGGTATGGGCTCACCCGTTTACGGTTGAGGAGCGAAAGGAGAATTGGCGCTTCTATATTATCAAACCCTCCCTTTATGTTGAGAAACAAGGTGGAGACTTTGTAACGGAGAAGGTGAAAGGACTCGATGTGGTGTTGAAGCATGAGGGGAGCGTCTGTTCTGCTTCTCCCTGGAAGGGAGCCTCATTGGAGAGGGTTGATGAGGGAGCAGGCCAGCGCTTCAGCTGACAGACGAGAGGCTGTCCCCCTCTCAAGGATCTTGGAAAGTATGCGAAGTAGAACAATCACTCTGATGGAGGAGGGGAAGTCGTAGGAGGGTTTGCCTGGTTTGTCAAGGACAATGCCAAGTGCTTTCTTAAGGGAGGGGGGGTGGAAACCGTGAGCCAGTAGAGGATCCAGTAGGGATGGTAGAAGGGTAGGGTGGGCCTCAGGCGCGGAGGGAATGAGCAAGGATCGTTTCCGCCACCTCAGAAGGGCTGTTGGCTCCTTGAAGATCCGAGAATCTTTGGGGAGGGCGGCCAAATGGAAGCCGCTTGGCTGTCCAGACGGAGTAGGGTGTGGCCTTGGATATGAATATCGACCAGTGGGTTCTCTTGGCTGATCCGATGGCCTTAAAGTAGGATATTCTTGAGCACTTCATGTTGCTCCATTTAAGGGGAGAGTGGTCGAGTCTGCAGTGTTTGGCCATTGTGTGGTATTCCCGCCTGAGAGCTGTAAGGTGTGGGGACCTCCATGGTTTTGACTAGGTGCATGGGCGTCTCGCTGGGGTGTGGGAGGTGAGGATGGTGGTCAGGCGGGTGGAGGAGATATGGAACCATCTTGTGAGAGCATTGGTGGTGACCCTGGCTGGGCAGGGAGGAAACCTGAAGTCCGTCAATGCCTCTTTGACTGTCAGCCAGTGCAGGAGAGCCCAATGCAGAGTGGGCGGGGGGAAGATGATGGCTGGGGGTCTCATCGTGACCACGGTTGGTACATGGTCTGAATCAGTAGAGGGGAGGGGAGTGTCCCAAGAGGACACAAATGCAGAAAGCACGTTATTTGTGAAGGCCAAGTGCAGTACTGAAGGCCTTGAGATGGTGTCAAAGGGGAAGCGAGTGTAAATTCCTGGGGTGTTGAGTAGGTGATATTGGGCGTCAAAAGCGGTATCCAGATATCGGGCTGAGAGATTATATTCCTTATCAGAGTGGGTGCAAAGGGGGTCGGCGAGGGGGTGGTGGAGGTTGAAGTCCCCCAATATGAGGTGAGGGTAGGGAAGGGAGGGAAAAACACAATCGGGGGTAACCGAGCGGTAGGGAGGGTGGGTGGGTGGTGTGACGAAGATATAGTGAAGTAACTCTAAAAGAACGATAGGAGGACCCAAATAGACATTCTGGTAAGAAAACAAATATGGAGAGCATATCCAATGTGCAATGAGAGATGGAGAGGCACAATAGGTGTGTGTCTAACAAGTGAGAGACATAGATGGCCTTATATGGGCGGCCAGCAGGTGTAACGAGGACACCCGGTAGAGAGGTAAACTCTAAGATTGCAACCGAACTAAAGACTCAAAGTAGGAGATAAAGATGAGGGAAATCATTCAAAAGAATCAAACGGTAAAACTTAATATAGTTAAGCTCAAAGCTTCACTCAATTAGTTCTCTCGAGGAAAGGTTGGTTGTCCAAGTAGAATGCCAACCCCTTAAACTTAAGTAGATATCAGATTTAAGCCTTTGACATTCACGACTACTCCGACCTTGTGTGAGCACCCTGTCCTGCTCAGGGCTGTCCGAGGTCTACCCTCCATCAGGAATTATCCTGCCGGAAGTATCGGACCAACTCGGGTACAGATAACTCCGTCATTAGGATAAGAGCTTTTGCAATGCTTCTCGAATACAACCGTAGGTGGAAAAGCTCTTCCTTTCGAAGTCATATCAGTGGCTTACTGTTATGACAACAACCGGAGTCAATACCTAGATGGTGGACTCAGTGGCCAGGTGGTAGTTTCGTCTATACAGGCTATGCAGTGCATCATTTAATCTACGCGACTATCCAAGGAGATATTTTCACAGGCAAGCTCCCCCGGTGAGATGTAGCTGATGGTTGGCTTAATGGGCCCTACCCATAGCAAGCCTCTCGGGATATACTCTACTGTGATAAGACTCATACCTCTAGAGTCCATTGACAACCCATAGTAATGCTACAACTCAAGGAGTGAAGGTCCGGGCTGGTTACTGAGGTATTTGTCCCGAAATCACCCTGGCCTCCTTGGCTTACCTAAGTTCCACTAGGAAGTCTACCCTACTACCCGTAGACCCATAGGCTAGGATAGACTTCTAGGTGCCGGAGAGACCATATATGGGCGACCCCCATATTGGCGGTTACCCATACTCCTCTTATATATCCTGAGAACAACATTCTGTCGGACGGAGGGCGACGACGTATACAGTCTTACGGCAGCTGCTCCAATTCCCACTTTTTATTAGCAAATGAGCAACTACACAGCCATCTGCCTATGATGTGCCGTCCCAACCCTGGGGCCAGATGGGTGTGTTAGCTCAACCCTCCAAAGTTCAATAATTTGTTTGGGCCACCACTGCTCAGGCCGCTGGCCTTTCTACGCTGGTGTGCATGCGCCCATGAACATTTAAGACCCTGTAGAATGTGAGGCAAATGACCTCTCAAAATTCCAGAATGACTTAGCCGGTGAAGGTAGGGTAACTTGGGTACCTCAGTAGGGTAACTGGGTCCCATGGGCATAATGGCCAAATTCCCAAGGTAGGGTAATTTTGTCCTCTTATGCCTTTAACCGCTCCAGAAGTCCTCCAGTCGACCACAAAAGTTGTCTCTGTGATACATGTAACATTCCCATATTTCTCTTGACTTTATGCGAACATTCTCCGCAAAGGTTACCCTGCCTAATTGAGTACCTAAGGCTACTCTACTGTTTCCTGGGCCTTGCCCTAGTCAAATCAGCATTCTTGTATACCAAGTATACTAAATCATACTACCTTCAGTTACATCTTGGTATACGATTTGGGCTAAGGTGGTAGTTATTGTAGCTACCTATCATAGGGTCGTTGCAGTGGGTGGGGAGGTAAACGAAAGAAAACCCAGGAAGGTCAGAAGAACAGAGTGTTTGGAAGGACGGTCCTGGATCGCGATAATCAAAGGGTGCGGTGGTAACATAGTAAAACTATGAAAAAGAGAAAAAAAACATCCCAGCTCCCAAGGCAGTTATGTTAAACAATAGGAAAGGAGGGGAAGACAGCCTGGCTGTCGGTAAACTTGGTGAAAAAGCTCTCCATTATTGGGCAGAGCCCTCAGAGGAGTCGGAGTCTAGGGATTCATCATCTTCTTCACCTAGCAGGAGGTCAGTGATGAGCTGTTGTGGTCAGGCCTAGGAGTATGAGTATCGTGGGGGAGAACAAGGGCTTTCAGTGTCTGGAAAGGGGTGTTGGGTGCTGGACAAGTGGGCATCGAAGGGCCAGCCTGGTCTTCAGTGAGATGCATGCTGTCCTGTGTCTGTCGAGCAGGCACCTTTGTTCTACTCGGAGTAGATTTCGGTCGGGAGGGGCAATCCCTGCTCCGCGCAGAGTGCTCCTCTTGGCAGTTAGGACAGCACACCACTGAGGACGGACAGCAGCTGAGGATGGGCTCGATGTTGCCACCTTGAGGGCAGGAAGGGTTAGGGCAGTGATGCTCAGCTTTGGTGCGGGCAAGCGAGCAGAAGGGGCAGGAAGCGAGCGAGTCAGGGCAGCGGTGGAAGATGTGTCTGAACTTCCAGCACTTGGTGCATTGTGAGTTCTTGGAGGAGGAGAACATCTGTTCCACTCTGCAGTTGGGGGAGAATAGGTTGCTTGAGGGTAGGAGAGTGTCTGCGTCGGGCGGGGCCACTGTGACGACCACTGATGTGGCGGATATCTGAGGATGGGATTCCGGGTTTGGATTGAGGTAAGAGCCGAGAGAATGGAGACTCCCCTGGCATTGCGGATAGACTTATGAAGAGAGGAGAAGAGTTGGTTGTCATTTGAGGGGAGGAAGTCGAGCGGGATGCAGTGGATTGATGGTTCTGTTTCGTTCAGAGCAGGCTTGAAGAGTTCCCACCAGGAGTTGCCTACTGAGAATGCTCTGTTTAGTCTGGTGGTACGGGGAGCGAAGTATGGAGGGTAAGCGGAGGCGAGGGTGTGAAGGTCTGCTTCAAGTAAAGATACGGAACCTCTGTCGTTTATGGAGCAGCAGAAGGAGAGGGGAGGAGAACAGTTTGCCTCTCTGAGAACAGATTGCCTTGCTGAGAACAGAGGCTCCTATGTCCGGGAAGTGGGCTGCGATCTTGGTTGCTTCCTGATTGGGTTCGAGGGTGGTTCTTGAGGCAAAGAACCTGCGTACAGCTTGGGAAAGGGGGGGGGAGGTTTCATAAAAGCCTCCCGCGATGCAACCGGAACAGAGGAAGCCAAGACTGAAGGCTTTGCTTGTGGACGTTTCTGACCCTTGGTGGGAAGGGGGGGGTCAGCAGCTTGGGCATAGGTGGATGCAGCCCAGAGGGCTATTGTGATTGGGGAGCGCCAGGAGAGGTCCAGGTAACCGGGGATCCACTTGGAGCTGGGGGGATACTTCCATTTCTGGAACTCTTCTGCTTCCCAGGTGTGGGGGTACTTCTTGGCAAATGCTTTGGGGTTGTTGTATGCGGGCGGGGGGGAGGTTGAGGTCTCATATCTTGGGAAATCTGGGTCAGCTGAGGGGGAGGGCCAGACTGTGTCCGGGGGCGGGGGTTGTGGCTGAGGGGGCACTGGAGGAGCTCTTTCCTTCCCTTTTCCTTCTTGGGGTGGGTTGGTACTACCGGGTGGGGTGGCATGGGAAGCACTGGGTAGAGGGGATGTAGGCGGAGCCATGCTGATGCGGTGGGGGGGGGAAGAGGCCTGATTGGCTGATGGGAGATCGGACGCAATATCGCGAAGGGACACTTAGAGTGGAGCGAGGTTCAGGTGTAGGGGTGATAGGTCCAGATTGGCCACTCTTGAGAAGACATTGTGGATTTCCGTGCAGAGGGCTTCAAGAGCGGTGGCAATGTGAACGCTCATCTTGAGCAAGGTGCAAGGGAGAGGAAGAAGTATTTGTTCTCCGATAGAGAGGGTAGAGATGTCCGCAGGAGTGATGGGAGGGAAACCTTTGGACCGGAGGTTCATGTTGGCCACCATTCCATGGAAAAGCAAGACCAGGTGGTCAAGGTTGCTCATGGTAGGGAGAGGTGAGAGCAGAGCTGAGGTGGTGTTTCACAGGGCGCCACCTTCTAAATGGTGGTGGGAGGCGATGTTTGAGGGTGGGATTGGGGACGTGAGGCCCAAAAGGCAAAGACTGAAAGTGCATGGGAGATGATTGTGCACAGAGCGAGGTGGTGTTGAGAAATGTAGGGAGGGGGGAAGAGGGGAGCGGACGTGTTTCTAACTCCTCTGACTTTTGTTGTTTTTTTGCATCAATTGAATTTGTTTTAAGGTACAAAGAAAGCATGCAGCTTATCGCTATGGCCAACAAAAACCGTTCCTCCTCACCCAAAGAAACATCCAAACCCCCAAGTCCCTCAGGTGTGAGACCAGCCGCATATCTCGCCCGTCGCCCATCTAAAACCTAAGAACATACTCGTACATACGAAGGAAACAAACAGGAAAGAAGCAAGCAGGAAGGAGAGGGGAACCCTTTGTAACGACCCTACAATATGTAGCTACAATAACTACCACATTAGCCCAAATGGTATACGAAGTGGTAACCGAAGATGGCATGTTCTAGTATACTTAGTATATAAGAATGCTGGTTTGCCTAGGGCAAGGCCCTGGAAACAGTAGAGTAGCCTTAGGTACTCTATTAGGCAGGGTAACCTTTTGGGAGAACGTTCGCATAAAGTCATGAGAATTAAGGGAATGTTACACGGATCTCTGAGAGGACTTTTGTGATCGACTGGAGGACTTCTGGAGCGGTTAAAGGCATCAGAGGACAAAGTTACCTTACCTTTGGAATTTGGCCATTATGCCCATGGGACCCAGTTACCCTACTGAGGTACCCAAGTTACCCTACCTTCACCGGCAAAGTCATTCTAGAACTTAGAGAGGTTGTAACCGGTACAGGTTACCAGTTTAGGTATGGATTTGTTTTATGTACTGTTTCAGGATACGAGTTCAGGAGACTTGTATGCCTTGTTAGTTTGTGTTATGTTTTGTTTTAGGATACAAGTTCAGGAGACTTGTAAGCCTTGTTGTTTGTTACTTGTATTATTTCAGGATACATACTCCGGAAGTTCGTAAGCCTTGTTTATTGTTTGATTGTTTATGGCTTAGGTATCATTTGATGCCTTAGGATTTGGATATGATTGATGCGAGATGAATTATCACAAGTGTATTTAAAGACCTGTATCTCTCCGGACTTAGAGAGATCAGACTTCGACCGACAGAGTTTTCAATATACAGAGTTGAACAGTGATCTTCTATTCAGTTGGATTCGAGAATCTTCAAGCTTCGCATTGGCCTAAAGCACTTGGCCTTCTCTTCGTAGTTTCGATAATGTAATAGCGCCTATTCAATTACTTGGTGGCGTCTCCAGTACTTGATCTTGTCTATACCACTGGTTTGATTAGAGTCAATACCGATATCGCCTTGCAAGACCGCTACCCCCAGGAAGTGGTTACAGAGGTCATTTGCCTCACATTCTATGGGCTCTTAGATGTTGATAGGCGCACGCACACCTGCATAGAAAGGCCAGCAGCCTGAGCAGTGGTGGCCCGAACATACTATTGAACTTTGATGGGTTGAGCTAACACCCCTCTGGCCCCAGTGTTGGGACAGCATGTCATAGGCAGATGGCTGCGTAGTTGCTCATTGGCTAGTAAAAAGAGGTCGTTGGAGCAGCTGCCGTAACACCATATAAGTCGTCGCGGTCAGTCCGACTGAATCTTGTTCGCAGGATATATCAGAGAAGTATGGGTAACCGCCAAAACAGGGTCACCCATATATGGGCTCTCCAGCGCCTAGGAGTCAATCTTAGCCTACGGGTAGTAGGGTGGTCTTCCTAGCGGTACTTAGGTAGTCCAAGAAGGCCAGCGCAATTTCTGGACAAATACCTCAGTAACCAGCCAGGACCTTCTCCCCTTAATTTGTAGCATTACTATGGGTTGCCAATGAACTCTAGAGGTATGAGTCTTATCATGGTAGAGTATGTCCCGAGAGGCTGGCTATGGGTAGTGCCCCTTTGGCCAACCCTCAGCTATATCTCACCGGGGGAGCATGCATGTCAAATTATCACATTGGATAGTTGCGTAGATTAAACGATGGACTGCATAGCTGGTATAGACGAAACTACCACTGGCCCAGTGAGTCCACCACCTAGGTATTGACTCCGGTTGTTGTCATGGCAGTTATCCACTAACATGACTTCAATAGGAAGAGTTTTTCCAACTGCGGTTGTATTGGGGATGCATTGCAGAAACTCCTATTCTATTGACAGAGTTAAGCGTACCTGAGTTGGTCCGATACTTGTGGCAGGATTATTCCTGATTGAGTGTAGATCTCGGACAGCGCTGAGCTGGACAGGGTGCTCGCACAAGGTTGGAGTAGTGGTGAATGTCAAAGACTTAAATCTGATATCTACTTAAGTTTAAGCGTCTGGTATTCTACTTCGATAACTAACTTTCCTCGAGAGAACTTATTGCAGGAAGATTTCCCCTTAATGATATTAAGTTTTACAGTTTGATTCTTCTGAATTATTTTACATTTTCTGAATCTTCTACTTTGAGTCTTCGGTGCGGTTGCAATCTTAGAGTTCACCTCTCTATAGGGTGCCTTCATCACACTATCATTGTATATACAAAGCATTTTGTAACATTATAATATCAAATATATCATGATGCTGGCTGTTTAGTAGATTACTGGCCCACAGAAGAGATGAAACCAATCAAGAAGTAAAAGACCTACTGCTCCCATTGCCAATCGACGTCAGGAGTGGCAGCGATTAAATTATCCTTACAGATCTAAGGAAGACCCAAAAACAGGCTAGATGTCCCAGGAGATATAAGTAACATGAAGCAGAGCCTGTGCATATTCAGGAAGCTGGTATGAGGTTACGTCGTATCAGGAGAGAAAGAAGCGCGCACAGTAAGCCAGGTCTAATAGGATGTGGGCATGCAATGCTATGTAACTCAGGACACAGCGGATGTGAGCGGATGTTCCCATGGAACTCAGGACGAACATGACCCATTGGACGCAAACAGAATGTTGCCTCCATCATGACTCAAGGCCAACTGTAACGGGTGCACCCTATAGAGAGGTGAACTCTAAGGTTGCGACCGTACCAAAACTCAAAGCAGAAGATAAAGATAGAGTAAATAATTCACGAAGAATCAAAACAGTAAAACTTAATATAGTTAAGCTCGAAGCTTCACTCAATTAGTTCTCTCAAGGAAAAGTTGGTTGACGAAGTAGAATGCCAAACGCTTAAACATAAGTAGATATCAGATTTAAGCCTTTGACATTCACTACTACTCCGACCTTGTAGGAGTACCGTGTCCTGCTCAGGGCTTGTCCGAGGTCTACCCTCCATCAGGAATTATCCTGCCAGAAGTATCGGAACAACTTGGGTACACTTAACTCCGGCAATAGGATATGAGTTTCTGCAATGCATCTCCAATACAACCGCATGTGGAAAAACTCTTCCTATCAAAGTCATACCAGTGGCTAACAGTTATGTCAACAACTGGAGTCATTACCTAGGTGGTGGACTCACTGGCCCAGTGGTAGTTTGGTCTATAGAAGCTATGCAGTCCATCATTTAATCTACGCAACTATTCAATGTGATAGTTTGACATAAAAGCTCACCCGGTGAGATGTAGCCGATTGTTGGCTTAATGGGCGCTACCCATCGCCAGCCTCTCGGGACATATTCTACCGTGATGAGACTCATACCTCTAGAGTCCATTGACAATCCATAGTAATGCTACAAATCAAGGGGAGAAGGTCCTGGCTGGTTACTAAGGTATTTGTCCCGCAAGCACCGTGGCCTCCTTGGACTACCTAAGTACCACTAGGAAGACTACCCTACTACCCGTAGGCCCAGTGTAACGGGGGCACCCTATAGAGAGGTGAACTCTAAGGTTGCGACCGCACCAAAACTCAAAGTAGAAGATAAAGATAGAGTAAATAATTCACGAAGAATCAAAAAGGTTAAACTTAATATCGTTAAGCTGAAAGCTTATCTCAATAAGTTCTCTCGAGGAAAGTTGGTTATCGAAGTAGAATGCCAAACGCTTAAACTTACGTAGATATCAGATTTAAGCCTTTGACATTCACCACTACTCCAACCTTGTGCGAGCACCCTGTCCTGCTCAGGGTTTGTCCGAGGTCTACCCTCCATCAGGAATTATCCAGCTGGAAGTGTCGGACCAACTCGGGTACACTTAACTCCGTCAATAGGATATGAGTTTCTGCAATGCATCTCCAATACAACCGCAGGTGGAAAAACTCTTCCTATCGAAGTCATACCAGTGGCTAGCTGTTATGACAACAACCGGAGTCAATACCTAGGTGGTGGACTCACTGGCCCAGTGGCAGTTTCGTCTATACAAGCTATGCAGTCTATCATTTAATCTACGCGACTATCC
>Ga0307509_10000223_pt1 | contig 91418 bp, 87 predicted proteins | sample 10_EM_MG_FD_202245 | JGI IMG/M metagenome (GOLD analysis project Ga0307509, IMG submission 202245) | Populus trichocarpa ectomycorrhiza microbial communities from riparian zone in the Pacific Northwest, United States - 10_EM | ecosystem: Host-associated > Plants > Roots > Unclassified | place...
CGATCTCCGATACCCCAGACACGGAGTATGGCCGAACACCGCTCTCTCGGGCTGCCGGGAATGGCCATGAGGGAATAGTAAAGCTACTGTTGGGGCAGAAAGATGTCAACCCCGATACCCCAGACACGTGGTATGGCCAAACACCGCTCTCGTGGGCCGCTAAGAACGGACACGAGGGGGTCGTGAAGCTACTGTTAGAGCGTAAAGATGTCAACTCCGATAGCTCGGATAAATCCGGCCAAACACCACTCAGGATTGCGACCGAAGAAGGACACCACCGAATCGTGAAGCTACTACAGGCACGATATTCTCATCTTATCGGGTAATTAGGTCCCCACTTGATTCCATTGAGCTTATCATATCCCGTGGAAATAGTCATTTCTTGGTCTAGGTAGTTTCAGAGGTATATGAGTTTTGTGCAGAGTAGTCTGAGATGTTTATTTCTTTTCTATGATAGTTTTAGTTTTTCTTCCGACATTTTAGACATTAAGTTAGAAGTTTCATTTTTTCGAGCAATAATAGAATAGATTTTGGTTCCGGTAGGGTATATTTCTTAGGAACTTGGGATTCATTTTTAAGTGGAAGGTGTCCTGGTATTGTACAGTGCGATTGCTCTTTTCTCCTCTTTTTTCCTATTCCAATCGAATGGAGCACAAAGGGCTTATTGGAGATTTCTTTCTTCAGTTACGTTGATAGTCCACCCATGCGGGGCGCATGGAATATTTTGTGGCTTGGAGATACAGATGGTGGGGTTGGTACAGGTATTATGCAATCACAAACAGGTAAATTAATAGCTAGCTTCGCTCACTTTAATTCGACTTCCTACAAGCCAGCACCGAGTTCAATCATCCACCCTGGGCAGGGTTGTTGCTTTTTGTTTGCTAAGTCAATGGTATTGTTTGGGGTATCATACATGCTAAACCCCCCTGGATTCGGGGGGCAGAATCATGTCAGATGCTATGTCGCTTCAGCAAGTGTGTAGGGAGTCTAGGTACATACACAGGTGGTGATTGCTTAGTACTGATGCGAATGTCATGCCGAGTCAACCCACAGAGCCCAAATCCATATTTTTGCTTTAAAAAAAACCCCATCTTGTGCCGAGCAAATCCTTTAGAGAGTAATTGGGAACGTCTTCCTCAAGATCCACTTATATGTGGTTGATAGGTATTTTTTTAGCCCACGGACGCACAACATTTGTGATAGTACTGTACCCAGCCTCCCGGCATAGCTGTCAAAGCGACATACTACAAAAGCCGTAACAACCGGGTTTTGTGCTATGTCATGGAATTTCCTGCTGTGGTAAGGTCTTTTTGCTTTTCTCTCTCTTATTTTGCTTTGGTACGTCTCTCTAACGGGGCGGGTATGATAACTCTTTTTTCGTAATGTTGTTTCGACCCTCTTCCAAAGTTGGAAATTCTGGACGATGATAAACATAGCAGTTTTTACGGTATCATACGACCCGACAGGGCTATCGGTATATATCCCGTGGCAACTAAAAATCTCAAAGCAAAACTAGAACAAAGGGTATAAAATCAAAAACAAATTACTAATTGCCCAAACCAGACGAGTGCCAAAGCGAATTGGAACCTTGAGCATGTTGTAAAAATGTGTCAAATCCTGGTCTGGCACCGGCGCGCCAAACAAGGCCTTAGACTTTGTCGAGCCGAAGAACAGCTTTGCACTCAACATGTTCCAGCCTGGCTGAAGGATTTGTTGTCGCTTTATCATTTCTGGTAAATCCGAATGTTATCATGGGCGCATGGTTTAGGGGTATAATATCTCATTTGCAATGATCTCCCTGAGGTCCTGAAAATTGAGATGGTCCTGGGTTCGATTCCCAGTACGTCCACACTTTTGTCTTTTTTTGTTTCTGTGGGCTCCAGTTGTATGACACTCGCGTAAGGAAACCTCCCTCTGGGATTTCGCAACACAAAGTAACTAAATTCGTGTGATAAAATCATCTATCATAACCGCTTTAGCGCGCAGGTCCTTGGACGAGAGTTGCACTAGTCCCTCCCGATGCGCCCAAGGACCCACCAGATACCGTGCTCAACGCCACAAATACGATACCATCAGAAGAAGAAATCAGCCACACTCATGTATAGTGCCCGTCAAACCTCCCAAAGAGCCCGACCCACATTTTCAAACCAATCTACATCACACACCCTCACTCGCCGATCCCTACCATGGCCCCATTCAACCTCTCCGCAACCCTGAACGCTCTAAGAATTCTAAAGTCTCCGACCCTCCTTTACCCCCAATTCACAATTCCCACCTTCGACCACTTACCTGTACCTCTTTCTACCGCACTGAAAGCAGATATCCGTGCGGTAATCTTGGACAAAGATAACTGCTTTGCGGCGCCACATGCCAAGGAGATTTACCCGGCGTATAAAGATACATTCGAGAAGCTAAGAAAGGAATACGGGGATCGGTTACTGATTGTTAGCAATTCAGCGGGAACAGATGATGACGTTGGTCATGTTGAGGTTTGTGTGCCTCCGCCATATTTGAATCGGGAGGGGGTTTCTGAACTAACATGGAGTTGACTAGGCGGGAGTATTAGAGAGGAATACCGGGGTGAAGGTCCTGCGTCATTCTACAAAGGTATTGACTTCCTCCTGAGTGCTGTTTGTGTGGGAGAGGAGATGGTGGATTGATGGAGTGACTAGAAACCGGGATGTTACCCTGACATCATGAGGCACTTGACGAGCAAGACGGACGTCACGAGAGCGGACCAGGTTGCGATTGTAGGGGATCGGCTCTTCACAGATGTGCTTATGGCAAATATGATGGGGTCTTGGGCAATTTGGGTGAATACAGGAGTGGTAGATTCTGGGCGGACTCTCGTATGCCTTTCCTACTTGGGCGCTAGTATTAGGTGCTGAGATCGCTGACATTGGGGACCTAGCATGGGCAAGTTGAGAGAGGGTTATTAGGTGTCATTGGATGGGGTGGTGGAAAGGCCCCGGTGCCAACTGGAGGTGTTTGGCGGTAGGATGGATGTATATACAGCGGGGTGCGATGCTCTTGGTGCCGCCGTTCGCGGCCGGCATCTGACTGGGTTTGATACGTATTAGTTTCGCTGCATTCCTTCGGCTTTACCGGGAGTCGGATGCCTCTCTTACCCCCCGTTTATTTTCTTATTTCTTCGACGGGGGGAGGCGTTGTTGCTGTGTTAAAGTTCTCTTGTCCTCTGCGAGCAACTAGGGTCCCTGGAGCCTAAGAGACCTGCTAGTTGGAAAATATCTCGATTGGAAGGTTCATCCAAGGCCCAAAGGACCCTCGTCTGTATTTCCTCTGGGAATGGGGGACTAATATATACTACACGAACTTAGCAGTCACACCGGAGAATCCACCCAGTGCCAAGTAGACAAATCTCCTAGAAGGGTCAGACTAGTGAAGTTCTCATCTTGCCTCCAAACACTGAATGTGAGCCATGAGATCATGGGGTTGGATCCGGAGAAGCCACGATTTCCAACACGACCTTCGGACCCAAATACCGAGTGATGACAAGTGATTGAGAACGACCCCCCCGGCGGTAAATTTGGGACTTTAAAATCTAAACATCAATATGAGAAAATCATTCCCACTCCCCGGACCCACCAGAAAAGGCAGACATCCCTCTCCAGATAATGTTAGAGAGAGTGAGGATTGGTGACGCGGCATTGAGGCTGAGCCGCACGACAAAGGCCTTGTTGTCCTCAACTTCCCCAGCCAAGCACCTGATTTCTATTTCGGAGCTCCAGTTTCCAATCTTCTTCCACTCCGGCGAAACAACGGCAAGAACAGCAAACAACACCCCTCTCTCCTGATTTGCTCTATCTTCACGTTTTCCAAATGCATCGCTGGCTGCAAGCTGGCTTGCTCGCTGCTTTCGCGGGCAGTCTTGCGGTTGCAAACGAGTTCCCCCTGGTACGTCTGAGCTTCCTCGCATATCTTGCTTGGGATGATGGTAGATCTTTTCGGAGGAGGACGAGGAGTGCTAATGGACCCGATTCGATGGGCGGATAGAAAAGCGGAGGCGAAGAACAGCAATGTTCGGGAATGTATAACAAGAAGGCGTGGGGCGGAACTGTCGATCCTGCTATCACGATCAAGTTCACCCCCCATGAGGAGGATCATTCTATTAGTCTCATCATCTTCGAGTGGAACGATCATGAGTATCTTGGGCGGTATCCTAGCGAGGACTCCTTCAATGTATGTTTTTCCCGCGTGACCCTCCAGTTGTGGATGCGGGGGCTAACGGTGACTGGGGATTATAGAAAAAATACATCTGTACAGATGAGACTGTCCGCGCGGAGCTCTGCAACTCGACCGATGTCGGCAAATTTATACTGGAACCGGAGACAAACAAGAGCTCCACTGGGAGCATATACAATCTGAAGCTCAACCTAAAGGAGGTCAAGCCTATTTTCTACCCAATCAAGAAGACTGGATATTACTGCGTCTGGTCGAACGCTTTCTCCCCCGGTGATCTCAAGTACGATGGTGTTGTTACCTTCCAGAACTCTTATGGGGAGCTGCCGGCGTCACAAATTGCGAAGTTGCCATTCTACGGAGGTCTTACAATTGTGTATGCGCTTATTAGTGCCTTGTGGGCATTCTTATATGTGCAACATCGGAGAGACATTTGTGAGTTTTTGTTTTTTAGAGATAGGCAAAAGAGGGGGTGTGCTAATGAAGAATAGTGCCGGTGCAAAATTACATTACAGCGATTTTGATCTTCCTGATGCTAGAAATGCTAATCACTTGGGCGTTCTATGACTACATGAACGTTCACGGATCTAACACTGGTGCTAAGATCTTGATGATTGTCGTCGCAATTTTGAACGCCATAAGGAATTCGTTCTCATTCTTCTTGCTGCTCATTGTGTGCATGGGGTATGGCGTTGTGAAGTAAGGCTCAATAATGGCGAATAGTGAACCAGTGCTAACTTGATGTAAAGGCCAAGTTTGGGCGCCATGATGAAGTGGGTGCGGATTCTGGCTCTTGCTCATTTCCTCTTTGGCATGGTTTACGCCATCGCTTCGTTGACCATCACACCCGACAGTGCCGGCCCTCTCGTCATGCTTGTTATTCTGCCACTTGCCGCAACTCTTACAGCGTTCTACATCTGGACTCTCAATTCACTTAAGCTTACCATGAAGGATTTGTTTGACCGTAAACAGCACGTCAAGTTGCTCATGTATAAGCGCCTCTGGTGGGTGCTTATAGGGTCCATCATGGTCATCTTTGGGTTCTTCTTCCTTAACTCTTTCACATTCACCCGGCACGGCTCACCGGACTTTGTTCCCACACACTGGAAAACTAGGTGGTTCGTCCTTGACGGATGGCTCAATCTAGTCTACCTTGTAGACCTGTCTGTCATTGCCTACCTCTGGCGCCCGACTGCTAACAATCGCCGGTTTGCAATGAGTGACGAGTTGGCCCAGGATGATGATGGGTTTGAGATCGCAAGTATGGCTGACTCTGAGGAGGGTCGCGATGAAGAGATGGGGCCCGGTGCTCGCAATGCCGAGGCTTCTAGGCCACTGCAGCCTATGCAGTCATCCACGGCGGCCAGGCGATCCTTGGATAGAAGAGACTCAGTGGAAGGGGAGACAATGTTCTCTGTGGGAGAAGATGACCGGTGGACTGGAGATGAAGATGATAGTGATGATGACGATGTGGAGTCAAAAAAGGGGTTGACAGGGAAGAAAAAGGAATAGATCCCTCTTAACATTCGGGTAGCAAGGGGAGTGTGAAGTTTCTATATTTTCAAGTATTTTCTTAGGTTTGCGTGTTTTTACTCTGTCTCAATTGCTCAAATGTATTATGGTTGGGTGGGTCTCTTAGGTGTTGAATGGAGATGTGATATTAGCTATGGTCATGGGGATGGTTTCTCGCGAGTTTGCGAATTCGAGAGCATTTACTAGATACTCTCGCCGCTGAGTTATCATGCAGTAAGATAAGGGAGCGGCCCAGTCTATAAATATCAGCACTGACCAGACATCCATGCTCATGCCAAGACGGGATTTTTACTCGTACAACGAGTTGAGCCTCACCCCGCCACTATTTATCGTCCCCGCTATCTCCCCTCTGCATTTTGCACCTTTCACCCTTCGCCTCTCGGATCACCACCAACACTCTACCAAGCAACCACAATGCCCCCCTCATACTCCGGAGACATAATAGACTCGGACTCAGATGCCGACTCCCCAAACCCCCTCGCCGCAGCCCTCGTAACCCGTGCCCACAGACTTCTAGACTCCCTAGAGTCGCTACAAACCCACCTGCGCCGCCACTCGCTAACAAAAGAAGTTGAAATCCGGCCCTTCGCGACCTCGCTGCGTAGCGAAACGCGAACGCTCGAAGCCCTCGCCGCTACCTTGCCCACCCCGGAGTCCACACACTCCCTGCGTAGCTCGAACTTGGGCTACCTGGAGGCCGTGTGGAAATGCGCGCGTGCGCAGGTGGGCGTTCGTGGGATTTGTCAAAGTTTTGGGTTCATTGATAAGGAGGGCAGGGAGGCGGATCGGGCGAGTGGGGGGGCCAAGGACAGGAAGGGTAAGAAGGGGAGTGTTAGCGTGGATGTGGTCGCCGAGAATGGGCTTGTCTGGATCAAAGTTTCCACCATCACGGCGGAGAGGGTTGTGCATTCGCTGGCGAAGGGTGGGTGGGAGGATGCGGAGGGAGAGGTTGGGCTCGTCAAGTGTGTCAGGGGGTTGGTGAAGGCGAGTAGGTGCTTTAGGGTGCAGTATTTACACCCCAGTGTGCTTGTCTGGCTGCCGAATTTACGGTTGGATGGTGAAGGGGAGGAGGGAGAGCCGGAGGAGGAGGAGGAGGAGGGGGTTGCAGTGAGAGGGTTCCTCAAGGCGATTATGGCGGAAGGGGCCAGGGTACAGCTTGGTTCTGGGGTTATCCTTGGCGGGGAAGAGGACCCGACAGCAACTACAATAGATGAAAGTACCACTACTACTTCACAATTGTTACAACCACCACCAGCAGCCGCAGCAGCAGCAGTAACAGGAACGGACACGGAAGCACTCCAAGAAATGGTAAAGCCCCTAATCACAACCTCTACAACCATAAACCTTGACGTCACCATCCTACTAGCCCTGGTGTCGGACATAACCCACGGCCCGGTGCCCATCCAGGAGCGCTTCCACCCCGCCATAAAACGCCAATTAGAACTCGAGTCCTCTGGCCGCCGCATGGGCGAGGAGATATACCCACTCCTGCACTCCCGCGCTCTGCTCACCACCGCCACGGCGAAGAAACGCTTCGTGGAGATCGTGGACATTGTCGGTAGTCCCACTGAGAAGGAGCGCATGAGAATGATCCTGGAGGGCCAAGTGGAGGAGGGGGAGTGGGAGGGACTGAGTCCGTATGGACTCGACGATAAGAGCACAGGAGGAGGCGGAGGAGGAGGGAAATGGGAGCTGAGGTTACCAGTTAGAGTCATTGAAGATGACTGGGCTCCCGAGAATCAACTACAGCAAAGGATTGTGGCCAAGTTGAGCACCGTGAATAGAGCTGTGTTCGTGACCGGCTGGAAGAAGGGCTTCACCACCATCACTTCGAATCGTACCGTTGCGAAGACTATTAAGGGGCTCGTGGAGGATGGGGAGACTGGGCCTGATATGTTCGTCTTGAACACTAGTCGGAGTCTCGTGGGGAAGGCTAAGAGGATTGATGTTTGATTGGACTGGGCTGGGAACTTGTCTTGCTTGTTTTTGTAACTTACAGGGGAGGGGGAAGGGTGTAGCACCTTGGTGGAGTTATATGTGTGTGTGTGTGTGTGTGAAATAAACCAATTCACGGGGGAGTTGGGAATTCGCCCCGGGGAAAAAGTAATTTGGTATAATTGTGGGAATGGCTAAACTATATACGTAGAATTAGACGAGAGAAACACCTGGGGTCGCCCGCTTTCTTATGCTGTACGTTGGAAGAGAAAGAAAACAAACAAACAAACGCCCGCCATCGTTGCCCATCCATCCATTTATCCATCCATCCGTCATGCATAATCATTATAGTTTCCATAATCTAGTTAACGTGAATCTCTCTCAGATGCGCATCCCCCCCAAGAAACCGGCTCTTGTCGTCGGAAACCTTCCTACGGAACATTCCCAAATCCTTGAGCAGATCCTCGAGCCTAGCCTCCATCTCATACCTCTCATCATCGCCATCGTCATCATCATCACCGTCACCACCCACCTCATCAGGGGCATCGCTATTATACTCCTCCCAATCCTCACCAATGCTTGTCCGCCTGCTAGGCGGAACGACGGTGGGGATCGGATTCTTCAAGCTCTCGACGGCAAGCCTCAGGTGCAGCCTCAGCGCCTCGTTCTGCGTCTGTAGCGACTTGATCTTGCACTCGGCGACCGTCCTCGCCTCTTCCATCTTGCGCTGCATCTTATCCACCTCGGTCTGGTAGATTTCCAGCTGCTCGCTCTGCATGTCATTTTGCTTCTTCGTCATGGCGACTTGCGAGACGGAGATCTGGAGAGCGCGAATGGTTTCCTGCATTTCGGCGATTTGGGCGTCGCGCTCGGCGGAGGAGAGGTGGTCTTGGTTAACCACGGCGCGGGTGCGGATGCGCTTGGCTTGGTCGGCGTAGCGCAGGGTCGAGAGGGTTTCGTCGTAGTCGCTCGGGGAGATACATGCTATCATGGCGGTTTTGGAATTACCGCCTAGGGAGTCTTTCAGGAGCCAGGTGAGGATCTGGGAATTTGGGATTAGCTTGGTGGAATGATGAGGAATAGAAGACCGAAGGGAGCCTACAGAATCACGGTATGGAACAACTTCCTTCTTCCTCCCTCCACGTTTCTGAGGAGGGTCATCTGCTAGCGCCGCGATGACTCTCCCGAGTGTGGTAAGAGACTTGTTGATATTGGAGCCTTCCCTCAGTCGAGCACCTGTTGCACCTGTAGAATTTGCTCTCTCGGAACCTGCTAAATCCACAAGTCTAATCTCCATCAGCTACTATCTTCACCCCTGCTATCCAACGATAACCCACCTAATTCTAGCAACCCTCTCGGTAGTCTCGTCGGTTTCCATATCATGATGAATTTGTTTCAACACAAGTGTAAAGACCGCATGACTTCTACTACTAGTGTCGTTCATCTTGGTGCTAGCAACCGTTCTGCTATTATCCCCCATCTTCATCCACTTCAGAACCTCCGCGATACCTCTGACCGGAACCTCCGTTAAATCCTTGATGTAAGGACCTTCCGTAGGCGATTCACGGACTTTAAGGTAGTACGGTGGATCACGACGAGGGACCAAAAGGTCACGAACGTGTTCATTATAAACTTCAAAGTAGGAAACACGGACGGAGTAGTTGACATTGGGCGAGTTGTTGGATTCTATACGCTCGAACAAGTCTCGACAAGTACGAGGAATGAGACCGGGGTGTTCGGGGGTGCCCATCTTCACAAATCATCACTCGTCAGCTTCCCATATTTCCGGTGCCGTCGAACTAAGGCACAAACAAACCATCGAGTAACTCTTTCCAGCTCCGGTTTGACCCTGTAATATGCGTTAGCGCTGTTTTCACCTGAATTGAGTTGGAGGTCCGTACGTATGCGAAAATACAAGTATGGTATCCCTCGAAATTGTGATCTAGAAATTCCTCCCCAAGCGCATCGTAGACATCGTCTTGGTCCGCATAGTGGTCATCATCGCGGCTAAAGCTCCAGAATGAATTGTCAAAGGTGAAAACCCTCTTGTCCATAACCTTCCTCGCATTCGCCTTGGTTGAATCATGGGTAGGTGGGTGAAGTGTAGTAGATTGGTTTCGCGGATCCATCTCAATTAAATTGGCGGCGCCGCGCTCGATCTCTAAACAAGTATCCTCGTCAGCGCAAAAAAACAAAACATCATGGATTTAAAATCTTGCGCAAACAAACCTCTTGGTAAGAAACCACGAACTCGGACGACCACACGGACATTGCCGCTGCCGGAAGTATTCGATTCTATGGGCATTTTTTGAGGGGACAGACTACCATCTCTCGAACGTAGGGAAGCGCTAGAAGCAGAGGTTCGGAGAGTATGATGGTGTTCAAGGGTGAGGCTGTGAAGAGAACGAGGTTCAGGAAGCATTGTTGTGGGTGCCGGAAGGGGGCGGAGGAATGTAGGTTGTTCTGAAAACAAGTAAGGGCCCGGTTTGTGTACACAGGGCAAGAGAGATGGTTCGGGAAGTAGGAAGAAGGAAGGATGGGGGTGAGGACGCAGAAGTTTGCAGAGGCACAAAAAACAAAGTTTGAGGCAAGGAGGAAATGTCACTGAGCTGTGAGGGCTTGTCAATATTGACCTTTTGCCTATTTGGGTTTAGCGTTAATAGAGCTTTCCTGCGATTACCCGGCCAAGAAACGTTGTGCTCCCTTGGTTCCTAGTTCCTCGATGCACTTTGCTACACTCGGGGGGAGGCAAGGGTTGTCTAAGTCGGGCGCACTACCGTACCATTTCCAGGCTTGGTATGATAGCCTATTAGCTTTGGAGCTTGTTTTGTGGTCCAGATAACCGCGCGCCCCCATGTTAATCGCGAGATTTCCACAGACTCCTGATTCATCTCCGCCCACCTCTGTTACCCCATTGAGGGTCCGATAACATATCCTTCGATAAGTTGGGTAATAAATTTACGTCTGGTGCCCGACCTGCGTAGCCCAGAATGCGAATTTGAGGAGGAAGCGAATTTGAGGAGGAAGCGAATTTGAGGGTGTCGCGATTGTATTACGAATTGTGAATGTAACCCCCCCCCCCACCGGTACAATACTGATAGGTGAGTGTTGCTCTCCTGCAAGGCTCAGGGGCCAGCAGGATCACCAGTTTGCTTTTACCGCTGCTTGCAGAGTGTTCCCGACTCTTATCCGTAAAGGATTGTGATCATGAGGGATCACTCAAATTGCCTAATTTGTGTTGGTTTCTACGCAAATACTGGTCCAGTGCTGTAACTGCTGGGGTTGGTCTATCTAGTTATAGCGGTCCGGCGATTTTGGTCCTTCAAGCGGCTCTGCGCACGGCCTGTTGAGTTATTACCACTTCACAGTATCATACTATCGCCTCTTAATTTCCCATTGTGCGGATCTCCGTCGACCCCCCACACGATCGTGCATAGTGTCTTAACGATCGTGGGTTGCAGGGCTGGGATGCCTCGGAATTCTCGAGACCCCGCGCCTTACTGCTTCGTTGGATTGATAGGAAAAAATCCGGAAATTTCTTTATCAGATTTTTTATATGCCGAAAAATATATTAGCGCTGTTGTACTTACTTTGGGAACGGTGGGAGATTAGCTACTCTAAAACCCACAAACAATCTCCGCGTGTCTTGCAGCCCGGCACACAAACCTTGCTCCAGCACTGGCTTTTGGCACGCGAGTGACCACTCGTGATGGCGCCATCGAGACAGCCACAAAGGAGCACACTGGGCGAGAACGTTCAAAATGGAGCAGCGCAAAAAACAGTGAGCGGTTTGCAAGCACCATCATCTGCATACCAACCGCAGAAGTGCAGGTGTCTTTGGAGAGCATGCCGAGAGTATTGCCTTGGTATTCTATAATTTTTCTCACCAGGTTTATCCTCACGTTAGGTTGATTTGGTCGTAAAATTCAGGTGCAAAGAATCCTAAACTTCCATCAACGGCTGCCCATCACCAGATGCGGCGGCTGCTTAGCACTCACTGCTTGAACCCCGCTATTGAAGCCTGGACTAAACAAATGTCTGTCGAAGGACGAAGCGCTGGGTAACCCAACAGGACTGATAACGAGATGTGGGCGCCCTAGTGCTTTGTAGAACCCAGTGTTTGGTCATGGAAAGGTCTTTCTTGGGGCGCTCAAATGCGGTAGCACGGGCTTGGTGGTACTCCCCGGCCGAGCACGACCAGATAAAGAGTTAAACACATATATATATATATATAAAGACAACATCCGAGGTGAGCATGGGATACTTTGGGCCCAAGAAGTCCTTGATTCGGCACCGGTACTCATGGCGGGCTTGGTCCACACCCGTAGTATACACATACTGGCCTCCGAAGGGGAACTGATACACGTCCATATAAGATCTTCTGTTATTTTACTGGCTGGCTATACGATGTATCATGCTTGGGCTTTGGTATCGTTTCTATGATGTATACCTCCTTTAGGACAATTGGGGACCTAGGGGATCGGCATCAGCGTGAGGAAGAAATATAACCTCAAGAAAGAGAAATATATATATACATATATTAATAGCAGCTTGGTGTTTACATACCGTTCCATCATGTTTGGAGAATTTAGTGCAATAGGAACATTAGTAGCAAGAGGAAGAAAAAAGTGCATTAGACTAGGTTGCTCACGGGAAAGGAGCTTCGAGAATTCGTCTAGGATGTCACTTGATACAGACGAGTGAGGGCTACCAGGCACCCACCCACTGACAAAGTATAGTCAGCGCAAACCACACTGATCACCATGCCTCATAACCCCCAAGTGATCTTGTTCCATCAAGGTTCAACCCCTATTCTGCCAGAGACTTTTGATACCGTCCCGTCGGTGGGTTGGGTCAAGTTTACCATGACTTCCCCGTCCTGCCGCACTCCATAGGCTCAGGTGAAATAGAAATATCATATCATACAGGTTGGATCAATCCAGGCTGAAATTGCCCTGACACTATAGTTGTGCATTTTCAAAAATTTGCCGGCAAAAGGTTCCTTGTGATGCTACATCCTTGCCTAGGCCTATTATATCACACATCTGTAGAGAGGGGGGGGAGGTGGGTGATTGTGGACGAGGATCTAACTTAGCATCTGACTTTTATGATAGGCTTCAGCTTTCTCCCCACCCCCCTCACCCCTCGGGCCTCCATGAGGACATGTGGGTATTTTATTTAGTCTCGGGGGGTTCAATTATAGTCCCCAGGGGAAACAACGCTTGAAAACCTGGGGGAGTCCAAGTTTTCCCGGTGCTATGATGTTACAAGTACACCGTCAAACCGTGGTCCCGGCGTATGGCCGAGGTTGGAAAGAGGAGCAAGGTAAAATAGGAGACGAAAAAAATGGATCAGGGCATGATAGGGGGACAATAGAAACCCAAAGCTTTCCCATTTTCTTGTTTTCAGGCGGGGATAAGTAGGGGAGCCCCACCTCTTCAAAAGAAACAATTACCATAACTACTGTACAACAGTAACAACAGCCAAACGCGCAAGACAGGATTCGGAAGCTAGTCACAGATTCCCCCGAAGGAGACTCCAGGCACCTTACAATCGCGATAAGTACATACCAAAGTAGTATAGTACCGCACTATCCAGACTCATGATATCCAAGCCCAGGGCGCAGTACTCGCTTTCCAAGTTCTAGCATCGGGAGCCCCACAACTCAGCAGGCCTACAATACTACTGCGGGCGCATACTTCAGGAACACTAGAAGGCGAGCACCACCTACCCGCCAATAGCCCCCCGCAAAAAACCAAGTGGGCCGGAACGATAACCTAAAACAGTAACCCCTTCCTAAACCCCCCCCCCCTACCCCCAAGTCCCACACTATGTACTTGTACGACCAAAATTTAACTTATCCCCCGAGTGACACCAGATGAATAACCGCCCGGAACCAAAACGGTAGGCCTAACTTTAAATCCGCAGATCAGTTACGGTAATCAGGTTTTCGACACACGGCAGCTATTGTGGGAGCAACGCGTTCTTCCGAAAGTCCCTGTTTCCCTGTCCACCCCGGTCGGATACAGGGCAGGGCGTATTTGCGCACCGTGTTGGGTTTCCGGTGGTGCTTCGCAGCAGGAAGGTCCAGTTGTGGCAGGACCCGTCAGTGCCAGCTCCTAGTGCCTAGCCATGGACCTGACGGTGGCCAGCGACCGGTGGCCAGGAAGGCAGGGAGCGACGGGGGGCTGGAGAGGGATTGGCGCCCCACTGAGAGATCCAAGATATGTGACTGCTTTAAGAACGAGTATCATAGAAACTCTGGAGCATCATCCACAGTTGCTGCAAGGCTGCTAGAAAAACCGATCGGGCGGCCATACACCACGAGGCCCCTATTATGACCCTAGAGGGAGGAGTTCGAAGAGGAAACAATTGAATTCGTGGCTTAATCCAAATTTTTCCAATGGTTCTGAAGTGATGCCCAAGGAAAGAGGAAGGGAATTCACCTGTTCATATCCCGCTTGTTTCCTTTTCCGCCCTATCCTCCTGCTTTACCTACAATCCTTCGGTTTTTGGTGGCTCATTCTGACTCCAGAGCAGAAGAAAAGCCCTCAGTTGCCGCTCCTCTTGGTTTTACTTCCGCTCCATCGGGTGCATATCCAGAGGCTTCCGAAGAGCATAACTTTAGCATTGCTTATGTTGTGGAAGGGGCACTCAGGCACATTTATCCAGTTATTGATAATGTAGTAGCCAATACTGCTAGTATTGAACCCGAAGCTGAGGATTAAAGTCACTTGCAATAGCTTAATTCCTTTCCCCTTTCCTCCACTACCCCTTCCCCTTCTTTTAAACCTCCGAAGCACTAAATTAACTACCTTGAGGTATCAGAATAACCCCTGACATCAAAATATCCCCTTGGGCACAAAATGCTTCCATGTCACCGCTACGAAAACACCTCCCTACATTCTGGACTGCTGTAAGATACCTTCTGCCCGGATCTCCGCCACCGATATCTCAAGCACCCGCCCTCCACCCACCAGCTAGGCTCCCAAGCAGACAATCAGATGGCGAACAAACAAGCATGCAAATGGGTGAATACACGAGCAAACAAGAATGCGAATGAGCGAGCGACCCAGCGACCAATCAATCAATCAAGCGACCAACCAAACGTGTGAACACAACCAGGGAACGAAAGTCTTGCTAAACGAAAACATAAACAAGAGCACACACAAAAGGGGCAAAAGAACAAGTCAGGAAGTAAGGAAGGAGCGACGAGGAAGGCGCTATGGAAGGATAGAACGATGAGAGGTTGATGGAAGAATAGAGGGGTGGAGGGAAGAAATTATCAAATCAGCGAATAAACGAACAAATGAATAAACAGGGGGAGACCGCGGGGGGGGAATAGGTGAACAAGCGGATGCGTGAATGAAGTAATGACCGAAATATGATACTCAAATCGATCAACTATCAATCGTGTCCTTAATTGTTTTCAGCTCAAAAACCCTAGCCCCCATTCTAATACTCCCATCACCATTGCAAGTCCTGACCCCCCGAAGGTTGGCGGCGATGGGTCAGGTCAGATTATAAGGGTGGCCACCCCGTCGCCACCCGCACTATTATAGTCGATTAACGTGAATTAGAGTCGGAGAGGGAGAGGGGAGGCTGTTCGGGGCGGATGTGCCACAATGTGGTGAATTTTGGGGGGCTTCATGGACTATGATACAGTGCATGGGAACCTTGGATGTACGGCGGCCAAGGCCATCACTACCGGGTGGGGTAAGTGTGTATGTGTCTATCATACTCTACTTGAGAATGCTCCCCCGAATGATGGTTTGTGACCGGTACCAACCAGCGCATGTTATTGTTAGCAATATCGAATGGTTGAGCCTGATATCTTGATCAGGCCGGAGCAACATATCTCAGCTCATCTCCATCGCATTCATCCATCCATAAGACCTCACCCCCACTCTGTTCTTGCAAAGCACCAGGTTAACCATCCAGCGATACAGGGAGGCGGGTGGCCCCGCAGTCTGCGCGGTGGCCATGACACTGCACGCAGCTCAGGCTCAATACATTGCACCACAGGAAGGAATAACACCTCATAAATATTTTCAAATTCTCGTTTTTAGAAAGGACAAGAAGCTGTAATACAGAGAAAGGGATCCGGGCTATTTTTTTTGTTTTTCCAATACTTTTTCTTTTCAGTCGTCATCAAAAGAGAGAGAAGAATAAAAGGGAAGAACAGGAGGAAATAGAAGACCCAACGCTCTAGCTTTGTGATTCCAAAAAGAAAAGAAAATGTGAGGAAGGCAGGGGGCGAAGAAGGGAACAACGGAAAATAACATAAGAAAAGAATGACAAGTGATGAAGAAACATAGAAACACGCTTTTAAATTTCCGTTTTTTGAGTAAAAAAAAAGAGGGCGCCCACAATACACAGCATTTAAGAACCCGTCGAAGATTTTGTACCGTTTGCGCTTCCGCGCCCCCGCTTGCCGGATGAGACTGGAGTCCAACCATCGGCGTCCTCCTCAGTTGCTGTGAAATTTGAGGCCCCGCTAGTGTCAAGCTTAGGCTCCTTCGCGGCATCCTTGTCTCTTGGCTCCGTCCTGGCGGCCCTCCAGCTGCCCGCTGTGACCTTGGATGGCCTTTCATCCTTTTTCTCTACCCTAGCTTCCTTCTCCTTTTCGTCCTCGCCCTCTGCGGCTGGTCCCTCAGGGCCCGTCGACGCTCTTCTGAGGAGTGCAAAGTTTTTATTGCTTCCGGTTGGGGTGCCGGCCTCGCTTTGCTTCTCGGCCTCACGGACCTTCTTCTCCTCGCGGGCTTTGTCATCTCTGGCTTTTTTAGCAGCAATGGCGGCTGCTCTCCTCTCCGCAACCTCCTTTTCTCTCTGAGCTGTATCGATAGGTCTAGCTGCGCCAAATGGATTTGCCTTTGATGATTCGCCGGTAGACGCTGCAGAAGTTGGTCCAGGCTCAATGGGGTGTTCACTTCGAGGCTTGAGTTCTAGCCTAGGACGGGTATGCGGGACGACAGGACTGGCAGGAGTGCTCCCATGAAGCGGCTCTTGGACAGCCGGGGGGTCCGGGCGAGCAGTGTTACGCCATGCGTTATTCCTCTCGGGTGCCGTCTGCTGCCTCTCGATTGGTGGACGCTCACGGTAGGAACCCCCCCGACCTCCTTCGCCAGTCGGAGCGGGAGAACGCCTTCTATACTCACGATCCCCGCTACGAGGACGCCCACCATGCTCACTGGCGGTGGGTGTAGGAGGAAGAGCTGTCTTTTTCCCCCAGTCGAGCTCCCGGGCTTCACGGGGAGGCGCCCTCTCAGATGCATCATTATAGCTATGGCGTCGATCGCCACGGTCTCCGCCTTCTCCAAAACGATCCCCAAGGCGGTCGCCGCGTTCACTTCCCCGACGTGGGGGGTCAGCAAGGGGAGGGGGGCCGCTCCGACGCCATTCTCCTTGAGTACGGTCATCGCCACGATCCTTCTCTGTAGGAAAGGTCAAGTCAGCCAATATTGCGGGAGGCTTCATAGTTAGGGAGACATACGTGGCTCAGCGACGCTAATTTTCACACCTCTGCCACAAAAGCTTTCGCCGCTCATATTGACAGCTGCAATCAACCCCTCCTTGGTTTTGAACTCGACATATCCAAACCCTTTGGGACGCTCATCCATTCTATCGCGAACAAGCCTAACGTTTTCAACCTGGCAGGAGCTAAAGAACTCAGACATCTGCGCTTCGGTCACTTCGAAGGATAGATTCCCAACATGAGCAGTGAAGGGGGGCTTGTCGGGGGGCGGAATAGCTTGACGAGGCGGGTAACGGTCCTCGCGATCACCTAGACAGATCGAGGGTTAGAAAACGACTGTTAAAGGAAGGGAAAGTAGAAGATCAACTCCTGCTTAGATTACCCCCACCAAAGCTGTTGTTTCCACCATAGTCACGACGGTTGCCATATCCAGCTCCGGAACGATTATCTAGAAAACAAGAAAAATATTAGTACAGTGAGGTGAGCATATAGCTAGGTATGATCGGACTCACCAGAGGCTATGGGACAGTTATAGAGTCAGATGATAATGTAGTGAAATAGCAAGAAAATATGAAGAGGGTGGAAAATTATGGGGAAATTAAAGCATTGCACATACGAAGGGCGGGCATGTCCTCCATTTCATCAGCCCAGGAACCCAAGCCTATGGCAGGAGGGAGGGATATGTTAGCATTTTGTTTATCGATAGAAAAGAGCCGCCAAGAAGGGTCCTGCAAAGAAGAGAGGAGGGGTCCAGCGACGTACTCTGATCTACAAGGAATTCTCCTAGGGCCATCTTCTGGCCTTTCGATTTTGGCGGCGCTGCAAAAGATAGTCAGCCAAGTAATAACCATTGGAAAAAGCCATGCACCGATATCCGTCGTACGCATCGGATAGAAGCGGAAACTAAGAGAGGAATTTCGGTGCGTACCCATGATTGCGAAAACAGCGAACGCGCTTTATATAGGAAGCGCGCTTGCTGAGAATAAATATGCTAAAAGGACCGATCTGTCCGTTTAGCAAGGGGAAGAAGAATTGTTTGTCGAGAAGATTGAGTTGGAGAAAAAGGTGGGAGGGGGTGGGAGTGTGTGGGGAAGAAGCGGGAGGGTCACAGTTGAGAGGAATGAAGGGGAGGTTTTTTTTTTTTGGAGGGTAACGGTTCAGCAGAGTGAAAGTACGGTATTCTGGGTAACGTGGGTTTGGTGGCCAGGTTGTGTGGCAGAAAAAGTAGGTCACCACAGTATTGAGGGCACCAAAAGAAAAAGGAAAAGGATGCTGTGACAGAAACTCGAGAGTTGGCAATACAACACTATAAACTACGCATCCTTATCGTACTTATCGTACCGGGCCAGGCCCCAGCAGCAACCCTGGGGCTTTGATGAACTTTATGAATTTTTAGCCCATCAACAATGCTGCTAGACCACGGAGCTTTTGCTCGAGTATATGGTCTTTGTTAGTTCTACTGGGGAGGAAAATCTGGTTTAGAGCCTTGCAATTATAGCGGTAATTGAGGACGGAGATACTATGCATTGTCAGCTACAGGGCCAAATCGAGTGACCGGTCAGAGATGATTTGGTAGCAATCTGGCATTCTTGCCGACTCTCCTAGAATTTTATCAAGGTTTTCCTTCAAAGGACATCGCTCCATTACCTACAATCTCCATAAGAGCTGATTGCCAGTTCATCAAGCCAGTCTGTCCTCGAGATTCTGCATGAGAAGAGAAGCGGAAGAAAAGTGGAAGCACAGAGCCACACAGGCGAATGACACAAAATTATTGTACTCTATTGTTTTTTTTTGCTGCAAGGTTGCCGGTAGGTAATGTACTCGAGTACTTGAGTACTGTACGACAATTGGGGCAGGGGTAAAGTATTGGGACTTACGGGATTTTGTACAGGAGCAAATCAATGGTCGAATCATGCAAACTTCCTGGAAAGGATATCAATTGTTGCCATATATTGCTTGAGCATGTATATTCTGAACTAAAGGCTCATGGAAATACCTAACTCGATCCTCGTTCTCCAAATAAAGTGACTAGGCTCATGCAACAGGTTGTCCCAATACTTTACGATGCTCCTGCCCCAAGTATGTACCCTCTTGATTACTACTCCCTAGACCCTTCTCTCTCTCCTCTCTATCTCTCTATCTCTATCTCTCTCTTGCTTCTCCCCTCTTAACATTGGGCCCCACCACTGTCTAACCTTCTCGCAGACGATAGATTCCGATATCAGCTTGTTGATAGATACTTCTTTATCCTCTATACTTTGAGCTTTGATTTTTTCCCTCCTTTGTTGCATCCTTGCATCACATATCCTGTCGTCAATTGGGCTCCTCGTCATCACCCTGAACTAGAGCGTCTCAGCAACGACAACAAACCACTATGCAGAGCTCCTCCCGGACTGAGCCCCCTGAACCAATCCTCGTCCCTGCCCTCAAGGTTGGCGCAGCAACCGGTCCGTTGTCCCCCGCTTATTCGGCGTGCTATTTGGGTCTCTAGCAAACTTGTTCTTTCTAACTCCCGAGCAGGACTCGCGGGCACACTCGCTGGAGGGGTGATTGGTATTCTCCGATCGACCCCACATGTTAAAACGTTCGCCGTGCTCACAGGTGCAAACACTTTTATGCTTGGTTGGACCTATTGGGGTATGTAACCAGTCCTGGTTGTATTCCGGTCGACGACTACAAAATATTGGTTGGTGTCTAATGTACCCGACAGCTGTCAGGTCGACAATGTGTCGTGCCATTCGCGATGCCTCCCCGCCAAGTATAGAGATGATGCCTAGGGACAAGGTTCTTGTTAGCGGGGCTTCTGGAGCCATTGCTGGTGGCTTTCTCGGGATAATATTGCGTATGAAGATCCGGTCTTTTGGATCAGGCCCACTCGCAGTCTCACGATGAATTCGACCTAATATTTTTCTTTGTTTTTATATATATTACAGGTAAAATATCAAACGCTGCTCCGGGCGCCATTGTCTGGGGTCTGGTAGGGCTGGGGGGACAATATGTCTATAATGTTGCCGACGCGAGACATACGCAAGAGGTAATTGAAAAACAGGAGAACCCGGAGCCAAGTGAGAGTATACTGGATCGTGCTATCCGTTCAAAGTGGAGTCCTGTCAAACGGTTGACGAGGAAGGAGTACGCGGGTATGCTGAAGGAGAAGCTTTTAGCTGTTGAGGCAGATATTGCGATTACAAATGAGGAAATAGAGAAGTTGGAAAGGCGAAGGAAGGAGTCTGCGGGAGAAAAGTAAATTGCTGTATCAACTTGGGTATGATGAGAGGTACTTGTCCTAGGGCCCTAAGTTTCTTATTTTGACGGGGACGGGAGAAAATGCAAGCAAAAAATAATAATGCATTACTTAAAGGGGAAGCTTTGACGTCCAAGTACAAACATCTCTTATTCAAGCTAATACAGTGCTCGAGAATCCATTACTCCATCGCTGTGCCAATTGCCGGCGTTCCGACAAAGACAAAGGGTTCTATTGGCATGATTCATCTCATCTACTTTGTCGCTCACCTATCGCAGATCGGACGGATGTTCCGAAATTGGGTAGCGGGCGGTCAGATCTTCCGGTCCGGTGGCAGGGAAGCTCAAGGGGTGCTTGTCAGGGCTGCCGAGATTTTTGGCTACTATACTCAAAAGATGTCATACCGCATTGGAAAATATGTAGCGAAAGCTTTATCAGACAAAAAAAAAAAAGGCAGAGAAAATCAGAATTAAAGGCTGCACTGCTTATATGTATACCGCTGATTTCCCAGTGATCGTGACATCCAAGCAGGTGGTATTCCCTGAAGAATATTAGTAGAACTCCATGGCCGAAGCACAACCAATTTCCCGGGTCGAGAGCCAAGCCAGATTAAGCCTCACACAACAGAAAGGAATTCTTGGCGATAAACCGAGCCCAAAGAACAGCAAGTCTGCTCTGGTTCGCGGGTGCTTCGTAACAGCTCATCTCCATCCGATTAAAGGGGTGCTAGAAGGGCTTTGTTTTCCCTCTCCCTTCTATCAGGAATGCAGGAGCTGACCTAGTTCTATCTCGCTCTCTCCTCTCTCAAATTCAGCACTCCACACACTTTTTTACGTCTCCACTAGAAGTTCCGCTAGGAACGCCACATTGATCCCCAGCGAACCCAAATTCTGGACAAACGGCCCATTGTATCAGCATTACCGATAATGAGAGCTTTATAAAGCATCCACCAAACAGCAACAAACGAACTGGAGGCCTCCGCCATCTCCCCCCCCCTCTCTTCGCTAAGAGCTTATTTCCATAGTTCGTGATTTGGGAAGAAAATCTTGGAGTTCCAAAAATCATGGCGACAGCGTACCATTTGCCTACGTTTTTGTTCGGTGTGGTGGTACTGGTTTACCTGGCTACATTCGTGCTCTTTGCAGTCCTGCGAATTCTGACTGGAATATCGATTCAACGCATTGGATACTTTTCCCTCAAACGTATTAGCTATGAGCCCAAGAACGGTATCAAACTGGAAGTCCGGAAGCTAGGTCTTTTGTTGCATAGACCTACGTTTGCTCAACCAACGTGGATTAGCATTGTTATCTCGGATTCGCAATTCTCTGTCGATCTTAGGAAGACACAGGAGGAAAGTGATTCAGATGAAGTGGAAAAGAAGGGAAAAGGAAGAGGACGGAAAGATACAATGAAGGGCGAGGAGGGGCGAGGGATAAGGCAAAAAACCAGAGCCTGGGAGGGAATTAGCAAGCTGAGGGAGTCTTTGAAGAAGGTGCACAAGTTGGTAAAGTGGCTACAGATGGTGGATATTGTTTTTACCAATACCAACCTGTCTATCGCAGATGTCGGGAGCGTACAGGTGGGGAGTATGACCATGATACTAGATACCCGGCGGAAGACCGCCGAGAGGAACCGTATGTTCGACCACACCACTGACCTGAAGGAGGATCAAAATCCAATCGAATGGATGTTTACCGCTAGGAGTGTTCTGTTCTTCCCCGAGAAAAAGAAGGAGCCTATTGAGATTCTGGACCATTGCAACTTCAATATCTACGGTTTGCTGGAAAATGGGTTGGATGTGTTCCGAGATGCGGCTATGGCGCTTAAGGTCGGGAAAATTACCATACCACTTGACGAGATTTTGGGGTGCTTGGTTAAATTGCGGGCCATCAGAGCCCCTGCCATGAGGAAACCTCGGAGGCCAGGGTCCAAACTCCAATTGGGAGCAGTTATGGAGGAAATGTCTTTACCGGGCAGCACAACTGAGCGAATGGCAGAGACGGTTATGGAGTCAAAGGAATTCTTAGAGTCATTGCTACGCGGCCTAAAAGAGGTTCAGTTTGCTATTGGATACCTTCTGATATCCAAGTCTGTAAGGACGGTACAGCCGTCGGGAAAGCCGCTGAATGTACTAGTGGGTATGAAGGAACTAGCAATGGATGTTCATCGCTTGGATCAGAAATCGCCAGCACACAGAATGTTTGTTAGCCTCCCAAAGCCTAGATTTGATCTCTCGATTGCTAATATTCTGGCTCAGGTACTTTTCGCCTCAAGATATCGCCCACCAGGCTCTGTTGGCTGCGATATCGATTTCGGTGAGCGTTGATGATGGTGCCCGGAAAGATAAAATCTTTTATATCCCTATGGTGACGATGACCTCCAAGACGACTTTGCCATCGAAGACGATCCAGCTGGTTGAGAAGTCGGAGTCGAACCGGAACACAAATATTCTTTTTGCCAACGTAGTCGTCACTTCTCCCTCGATTGATCTTGAACCGAGGCATCTCCCGATCTTGTTGGCGCTTGTTCAGTCAGGACCTGGGAAATCTGCGTCCGGACCCCGGGAGCGGACTCACCTTATATCGAAGCTACTTCCGAAAGCGAGTATTAATTTCTCCGTTCATGAGCCGGTTATTCGAATTCTTTTGCCCTCCAACGATCCGGAGCGCCGAGCGGTTGGCGATATGGATATGCTTATCTCCAGTCTTTCGTCAATATCTGCAGTTGCAGACTCCTCGCATGAATCAGAAGGCCAAAACGACTACTCGCTGTCCTGCTCTTTTAGAATCACCTCCCATCACCTCTACTATCAAGCGTATTCGGGCGAAAAGCATGACCTACTTCAAACTGATGCTTTTGATGTCAGATTCCACGTTAACGCCTCCCCGGAGGTTGAGGTAACTGCTCACGCACATCTTGAAACTTTCTCCCTTCGCCTCGTCCGACCCGAGATTGTTCAAGGGATCAAGCAGATGGTTGGCCAATTTCATCGCAATGTGAAATCAGATAAATTGAGCAGACCCGAGGCGAATGGTGATCCAAATTTTCTTCGCCGGATACCACTATGGATTGACCAATTCAAGATGGAAGGAATTGATTTTAGTGTGGAGGTTGCGGGAGCAGATGAGGAAATATCCGAATTAACTAGGGGGGTGGCACTACAACTGGATTCCTGGACAATAGAATACAGAGCTCGCAAGAGCGAGTCACGATCTAAGCCGTCGCCTAGGCGACGGGCCGCTTCGAGGACTCTTTCTGCCGATGATACTAGAGGTTCAAAACTGCCACCTGCTGGGTCAAAGAATCCGACGGATGGCAGGAAACTCAGTTTCCATATAAGAGGCCTAGAAGGCTACATGGTTGACTCACCAGACTCTTGGGAGCAGGAACCGTTTTTGAACGTACCGCACTTTGACATTGCATTTGCTACCTCTGGCGACGCAGAAGGTCCTGTGTTGCATGTCAGCTCCCATTCTAAATTACTCTCTCTCAACTACTCACTCTACCGACATTATACAATTATTGTTGCTACTAAAGTACTCATGGAGGCATTCGGAGGGGCATCAGTCGGGGTTGAGGCAGGATATTCCCAGATGAAGCCAGCGGATACGCTCCATCCTGGGATGGTGGGTGACATGGATCTTATGGAAAGCCCAATCTCCGATTTCAGCGAATACGTAAGTATGGACTTCAAGGTACAGCATGTGCGCATCAAATCAAGCATGCCGGATGACCCACCTATGATGCTGGAAGTATTTGGACTGGATACTGGGCGGCATAGATGGGGATTCCCATTCCTAAAAGCGAAAAGTGTTCGGCTTTATGCCGGATCACCGAAAGTGAGAAATTGCTGGGCTCGAATGATCAGTATCAGGCAATTCCGTGTCGATCTGAGGGAGGCGAGGCGTAAATACGGTGACCAGTTTCTAGAAGAGAAGTCCATTGATATGTCCGCCGATGCTGTCCGATTAGCCATCCCCCACCAGTTGGTCCTATACAAGGTGACCGACAACGTGGTTAATACCGCAAAAGCCTGTCAACAGATGCACCATCGATTCAGGACTGGGACTAACGAATACATTCTGGAAAAAAAGGCGGAATCGGCAAAGAAAGTGCCGAGGTTATCTCTGAGTACCAAAGCTTTGCTACTTGAACTCGAGGATGACCCATTTGAGACTCAATTGGGTTTAATTTATCGCCTGGGCCTTTCTGAGCAAAAGAAGCGACTCGCCCGTGAGGCTGCGTTCGACGCAAAGGTCAAGAAGATGAGTGAGAACGAGAAAAGGAAGTCATCAGAGACCACGCGGACTGGATTGAAGCCCGAGAATCCACCTCAAGCATCTACATCGAAGTTCAGGGGGAGGACTAAGACATGGGGCGGTAGTTCACATCATGCTCGCGCCGAATCACCGGAGACGAGGCCCAAGTCAGTTCACCGTAGACCAAAAAACATGCGATATGACCCGGAAAGCGCTGCTGGACCTTCTGATGATGCATCTGTCTCCGTAGCGGAGGCCTGGGAGCGTCTTCAGGAACATAACTCGGCTGCCTGGATCAAGCGTATGAGATGGGCGCATGAATATCACAGCAATCGAATGAGGGAGTCCAGGGAGCAATTCTGGGGCCACGATGACGTTCCATATGACGGCGAAGACACAGAGAATATCCTCGGTTTGCCAATGCGCCCTGCACTCATGGCGGGCTACTTTAACGATGTTGAGGTTGTCGTTGATAAGCCCTCATTTCCTCTTGATCAGCTCCCCAAATTCATGCACCGAGTCGGCAAGGGTCTTCCAGAAGATACGGAGTTCGCACTTCTTGTGCCAGTAAGCATTAAGGTAGGCTTTAGCGAGGGTCGGATTCTCCTGCGAGACTATCCTTTACCCCTTATCCACGTACCGCGGATGAGGCCTTCCCAAGCCAACAGGTCGCCTGCGTGGTCATTAAAAGCCGACTTTGTTTTAGCTGAGGAGCTCCGAGGCCCGGAGTCTATGAGACATGTGAGGGTGAATATTGTTCCACCCACCAGTGGTCCAGGCCCTTCGAAGGGTGGCTTTGCTGTTGATGTACGGCGGACCGTTTCTCCTGTGAAGTCGTATTCAGAAGTTGTGGTAGCTATCAGTACTTCCTTTGCGACAAGGGTCACTTGGTGCACATCCTATCAGCCAGCAATTCAGGATATGATGATGGTGTTCGAGACTTTCACAAAGCCTCACTCTGACCCCTCAGAGAGAACTGGGTTTTGGGATAAAATACGCCTTGTCTTACATTCACAGATAAGTTTGAAATGGAAAGGGGACGGGGATGTTCATTTAACGCTCAAAGGTAACTATTCACGGAGCCCATATCATGTCATTTTATTTTGGGATCGTGCTTACGGTTCAAGGCTCCCGGGATCCTTACCAGATCACTGGAATTGGCGCAGGATTTGTTCTATGTTGGAGAGGGGATGTGAATTGGGAGATCGGTAGGGATGAAGATCCCCGGAAATTCATGGTGGTTGACAGCGAGGAATTCCTTTTGGCAATTCCAGACTTTGCCCGTAATGCCAGAGATGAGTTCGACAGTGCTACGCCAGCTGAAAACAAGAGCGCTCTAAGCTCTAGCAGTTATGAGAGCGCAGCACTCTTCAAAAAGGTTATCATGAAACTTTCGGGGCGAGTAAGGTGGTTGGTTGGACTTATGTTTGAACAAGAGATCACTGAGGATCAGCTGGGCGCTTGCAAAGGAAAAACGCGATCCTTTGAATTTAAACCTCATTATGAAGTGACCCTTAAAGCCCCCACCTATGCGAAGGCTCCTCCGGGGCGGGTCTATGATGCGTTTCGGGGTTTCAGGAGTCATCATCTGCATCTTTCCTTGGCTATCCTATCTCCAATCGACAGGGACTGGTCCCCAGCGAATACAAAGCCGTCTACAAGCTACAACACAATTCACCTTACGCCTAGGTTCTTCACACACTTCTTCTCATGGTGGGGTCTGTTCTCTGGTGTCATGTCACTACCCATCCGCCAAGGTCCGTTATGGCCCGGCCCCGAGAAATCTAATAAGAAGTTTGGCCGGCACCTTGCGACTATCAAATATAAGCTTTGCATATCGCCACTCTTTATAAGCCATATGTACAAGCACAATGACAAGGATGAGGTCGGGAAAGATGTGGTCGTTGCAACTGGCCTCAAAGCTAAGTTAGATAGTCTCATGGTTGACATCCACCAGAGGCGTGAGGAGACACTACCTAACCAACAGAGTACTGCGATGAGGATCAACCAAGCCGAGTTAGACTTCCACTCTGCCGATATCAGGGCTGTTTCGGCATTCATTGCCGGCGCAACACCGGATGAACTAATGAAACAAGCGGCAGAAAGCCCACTATCAGGCTTAACGGAAACCAGGCATTCAGGTGATATGTCGCAATTCACCATTCCTGACGGCGATTATTCTTGGATTGATATGGATGACTTCATTGAACTGGATTGGGTACTGCCGAACAACAAAACACCAAAGACCAAGATCATGCCTCTTGCTTTCACCCCGAGATTCACATACTTCCGACAGACAGACCACACCGACCCGAACTGTTGCACACCGAATCCGTGCAGCCCTTTTGGTGATGAGCCAACTCATGACTGTCTCATGTCCGAGAATAATGGTAGGCGATGATATAACCCTATTTGAGACGTTCATCTAACCGGATAGATCCCCGAGAAATACAATGCGGGCTTGTTCAAGCTCGGCTTGAAAAGGTTAATGAACAGATGAACAAGAACAAGGAGGCTCTGGATAATCTGGCTCAGTATATCAAATTCAGCCCTGAAGATCTGGAACTAAAAGCACAGGTAATATTCCGTACAGTGAAACTGATTTGTTTAGTACTAAGACTTTATACAGTCCTCCGAACTCATCGAACAAAGCTCGATCCTCTTCAACAAGCTTGATTTCCTCCAGAGGATGCTGCGGAGAATGTCTAGTAAACTCGATGGCGGCGATAGGGCTTCTGTGAACAAAAACCCGGGCCATGAACGCCACGGATCAGATGCCGATTCTGAGCTTATTGGGGTGGATTCTTCACCTTTTGATTATGTGAGCGACTTTGATAATCGGTTCATAGTACATAACATGCAGGCCAAGTGGAATAATTCACTTCGGAACGTCATCTTGAAGTATATCCATCAGGTCGGCCAGCGACGCGGTTTCGTATATTATATGTCTCGCCGAGCCGTCAAGTTCATCCTTGATATAGTACAGGAACAGAAACAGTCTGGTCGGAATAATGCATCAACCACAGGCGAATATACACCTTCTAGCCCTAGCTCTACCCCCGGCGGTGACACCGATAGTATGACTCTTGAGAGTCGGATCCAGCAGCTCCTTGATGACGATAACAAATATGTTGTTGCCGATGAAAAGCCAAACGATCCACAAGAGAATGACACACCGACCTGGACAGGCGACCTTACAGGGGATGTTGCTGATGATTATCTACCGTTGAACAGCTATCATATCCGGCTTATTGCCCCTCAAATTCAGATGCAAAGCGAGAAGAACAAAGGCGCCGCAGTTCTTGTTGCCGCACAAGGTATGCAGCTAAAAGTTGTATCAATCATGGACCGTGATCGGGTTGGTGATGAGGTTAGCGGTCTGGTGCAGCGTCGGTTTGCGCTCAATCTGGAAAATACACAATTCTTTGTGTCCCATCGTCAAGACTTTGCACCCCAATCCATGTCACTGCATTCCGCCAATAGATATGGTACCCCCAGTGGCTCTTCATGGCCCCCGTGGGTCCCGCTTGAGAGCATGTTCGACTTCCAGAATTTCCCTGTCGGGTTTTCCCGTGTGGTTGAAAGGACTTCAGCTACCCTGAGATATGACAAATACAATTCGCTTCGTTTAAAATATAGTGATCAAGTCAGTGGTGGGGAGAAAACCTTCTCCGCTAAAGGTGGACCTCTAGATGTTGAACGTCGCATAGACCACGTGGGGGTCCACTTCCCGAAGGTTGAGGCATCGTGCGATTCCTCGCAGTATTTTGGGATGTATATCATTGTTCTGGACCTGCTGTTATACGCGGAGCCACTTGAAAAACTGCGGAATGAGAAATTGGAGAAGATTATGCTCGCTTCCGATTTCAGTGATTTAACGGGAGCGCCGGAAATGGTCGGGCGTCTGCAAAGTCGCATCCATCAATTGGAAGAAATTAAGACCTATTTCCAGATCAACTCACAAAATCTCGATATCGAGGGCTGGCGAGGCCGTGTTGCAGTTGATGAGGACTTGGCGAGCTGCGAGGAAGAACTTTTCTTCATGATGAAGGCAATTACTACAGCCCAACGAAAACATGAGGATAGGACATCGCAGGCAAGTGGTGTCTTGAGGTGGTACCTAACCGCCTCGGAAATAGTGTGGCACATGCTGCGCGATAAGGCAGATCCACTCATGGAAATACGATTGATGAATGCTGGGTACAAGCGCATGGATAACGCAGATGGGTCAAACTTTAATACTGTTGAGGTTGAGATGATGGAAGGGTATAACCTGTTGCCCGATGCGGTCTACCCGGAGATGATCGCGCCCTTCTTTGATCAGTCGCGGACAGTTGCCGACGTTCGGCAGACGAAAATTCTCCGCGTCTATTGGCACATGCTTGAAGCTATCGCCGGAATACCAGTTATGGACCATTTCGAAGTCAACCTTTTCCCCTTGAAGATTCAACTCGAGCGTGAGATAGGAGATAGAATTTTCGAATACATCTTCCCGGGAGTTGGCACGCAGGCATTCGAGAATGGAGGGTTTTCGCCGTTTTTGGTACATTCAATGAAGCCGATTCCCGACGGGTCGGGTACAGACGAATCCGACGAGGACCATGACGGCCTCCATACGGACGACAGTTCTTCAACTAAAAGTGATATGTCACCGGTAGAGATTAGGCTCAGGCCTACCTTATCTCTTACTGCCGACCACAGGCCCGGCTCTTCATCCTCGACTTCAAAGCCGAGATCAGATAGCTTCAAAGCTTCAAATGCCGGGTTTAGAGGAACGTTCATGCCTTCTCTCACTCCGACTCACAAGTCATCTGTCGAATCCCTATCTGCGAAATCGAGGAAATCCACAGAAGGCCCCGCGCCAACTCTCATTGGTCTCGAAAAAAACAGGGGGCTGCGGGTTTTCAATAGGTCCAGTAACCACGGCGATAGAAACGGGGGGAGGTCAGATGAGCTCTCGCAAATGATGTCTAGAGCTTCTAACTTTATGACTTTGGCATATATCAAGATCCCGAGTGTGGTACTTTGCTTGAGCTATAAGGTATGTATCATGTCGAGTCACTGGCATAAAGTGTTAGGGCTCATGTCATTTCCTTAGGGGCGCGGTGACAGCAATTTCGAGGATGTTCACGAGTTCGTGTTCCGCATGCCAATGTTGGAGTATCGCAATAAGACATGGTCGAATCTAGATCTGGCAATAAGGTTGAAGAAAGATATAATTCGTGCTCTTATATCCCACACCGGCGCGATCTTACAGAACAAGCTCACCCATCACCGCCCCAGCAAGACCCAGCCTAACCTTCTCAGGATGATGGCCAATAACGGTTCCCTTGGCACCAACCCAAGTTTTGTTACCGTCGACAGCGATCATCCCGGGTTCGATACTCCGCCAGAATATGCTTCGTCGACTCACACCTCAATGCCGATTTCTAGACCAAGCACTGGGTATCACTTGAAACCGCCCTCTGTAATGCGGCCCATGACATCACCATCTTCACCATCATCCAACACTAACATGAGCTTCCCACCTTCACCATTAGACCCACCGGAACAGGGGGCAGGCGAGAGAGTAAGGACATCTGGTTCTTGTATCCGTGGCTCTAAATACTGATGCTCTATAGGGTCACGGAATTTTCCACAATACTTTAGGCCGTCATCTCTCTAACCTGGGCGTGGTTGCAAGGACACAAAATGGGATTGCTGATGAGTCTGAGGAGAGGTGAATATCCTCCCCCCCCAAGCTTAACACAAGCGCAGTGGCTAACCTGCTCCTGCAGTATAAAAAAAAAGAGCAGGTTACTGCTAGGGAAAAAGGTTTTCGGTTCGCTGTAAATTTTTAACTCGCTGTACCTTTTTTATTTTTAATCCTTTGTCTAACTACGGCGTTTATTCTTTTCCAATGGGGGCGCACGTCACATCACAAAACTTATATAAAGGGCTATAGCCATTTCATTGCCTCTTTTCTCATAGATAATTATGTACTTATCCTCAAAAGTGGCGTTTTCTCATTTGTTTGTTTCCTCGATCACATTTTCAGGCGTAAATGCTCTTTGCCGAGGTTCCTTTTGTTGATAGTAGGCAGTGTTTGGGTAATCGTTGGCAGTAGATATAAATCATAAGTACAGTCGAAATGTTGCGCTTAGTAGACTGCAAATACAAACACGAGAATGGCTCAGCATACACACAAATCACCCAACATGATCACCTGCTCCCCTCCAATACGGTAGCACACCTCTCGTACCGCAGCCCCCGCCCCTAAACAATTCCTACAGCTCTTGCGGATCCCGCCCGCAATCACAACTTTGCACTCCTATACATCACAGCCTCCTCCTCCTCCACTTTCTCCTCTTCGCTGGGCCCAACGAGCAACTTCTCTAAGCCCTCCCTATAAGCTCCAAGCAACTTCACAGGCCTTCGATGAACGCTATCGCAAAACACATGCGTGAACCCGCCCACGGCCTTGACCCCTTCAACCCCTTCCTCGAATATACCGACTTCGTAAGTAACACTCGAAGTGCCCAGCTTGTTCACCCGCAGCCCCAACTCCAGCACAGCCGGGAAGGCGCACGACGACACGAACGTGCAGCTCGAGGACACCATCAGGCCAATGGAGGGACTGCTCGTTGGATTCATGCCGCAGTGAGTTATCAGGTATGAATTGGCCACCGAGTCAATGCTGCAGTCCCCCCCCAACCCACCCACCTTTCTATTAGCATTTCACCTTGTTTTGTTTGCCCTGCCTGCAACAGGTTGGGGGGGGGGGAGGGGTTTCTTACAGGATGTTGTAAACGACGTTGTTCAAATGGTTATAGATGTCGTTGTCACTCCATCGCGTTCGGTAGGTGAGGAAGTAACGGTAATCACTCCTCTTTCGTGATTTGACTGATGACATTCTTCCTTTTTTTCCTCCTTCTCCTTCTTTTCTGCCTGGCCGGTTTGCGGGAATGTTGTTAAGCGGGTTCGTCCGGTGGCTGGTTGGTTGGGGAACTTAGGGGTTGTTGATGTTGGTGTTTAGTGAAATGAAATGGAGAGAACTAGCTAAATACTTCGAGTTACAAATACGGAAAATACCGGTCGCAACCTTGCTGCCCCGTTCAAGCCGAGGCTAGTCCCTTCGCCTGTAGTTGTCGCTTTTTAGTTCCCTAGAATATTCCGAGATTAGGAATACTTCAAGTTGTCGCGACTGCAGAGATGTTTTCTACTGGTCAGGTCTCGGCGAGAGCTCCATGGCCGTACTGCCTTTGGTAAAGATCTGAGGTTAACCTATGCCATTAACCACGCTAGAAAGCCGCGAAATCTGCGCAGAGATTAGGAGAGAGTGAGCTCATCAAGACAAGGTCCTGTTTGAGTATAACTTTAACGGTTCCGTTCCGTTCCGCCGTACAAATTATCCTTTCCCTTCTGTTTCAAAGTAGAGAGAAGGCCCATTTTCACAGCAGAAACGGTCGTCAAACTGGACGGTCACCTTTCTACCAAACAGGTCCTAAAGCTTATTACCAGGATATGTATGATATTAACTTAAGCGAGGCCGGGTAATTCCCGCTAGCTTAACCCTGGGACGGCCTCTTGCCCCACTACGGCAACGCATTTGTATCGTGTCATATCGTACTTGTAGAGCACAAAAAAAAAACAAGAGCAAGAAGCATCCTCACTTGTATGCATACAAAAGTCAACCTCCTCATAACACTTTGTGAACTCGTCCGACTATCCCAGAGAAAGTGTGTCATGGATACCACACTCTCTAAATTATCCACGGATTTATCTCCATCCATATTAGGTTCAAAGGAGGAGGGAGGACTAGGGCCGTCCTCGACCTCAAATTCACCACCTTCGGAGGTGAGGGAAGGACAGTCGACGGGAGGGAAACTATCGATATCGGTTGATGGGCAGAAAGGGGATATATCCAAAATATCAAAGGTTGTAAATCCGCCGCCGGTGCCTCAGTATTCCTTCGAGGACGGGTTGAGAAGGGTGCCGCCATATCAATTTTCGTATAATACTTATTGCAAGGAGCGGTGGAGGGGGAAAGCGGTGTTGGAGGTGTTTTCAACGGAGTTTAGAGATCGGCCGCTGGAATATTATGTTTGTTCTTCCCTCCTCCTCCTCCTCCTCCTCGATTCCCTCAATATCACTTTGAGAATTGACTGATGGGCTAGTTGACTAACTCGGGCTTAGAGATCAGCGATTGAAAAGGGCTCCATAAGCATTCTTCGGAAGCTTAAGGGTGGAGGGAGGAGGAGCAAGGGTGGAGCCCAATTGGCCCCTCTACAGACCATCATTGCGAGTCTGGACTCAAAGCTCGAGAATGGGGATATGCTTGTGCATACACTCCACAGACACGAGCCCCCTGTGACGGCGAAGCCGATTGAAATAGTGTATGAGGACAACCGATTAATCGTTATTAATAAACCTGCGGGAGTGCCGGTTCATCCTGCTGGGAGGTATAATTTTAACACGGTAATCGAGATAATGAAGCATGACTGTGACGGTCGTGCTCCGCTTCGTATGCCCCCCTTCCCCATCCCCCCTCCTTTAGTCAGAGTCCTGACGATAAGCATTATTTTTTTTAATAAAAAAAAGCATGCAACCGCCTGGACAGGCTAACTAGCGGCCTAATGTTCATGGCTAAAACCCCAGAAGCGGCAAACGACTTTATGGGGCAGCTACAGACCCGCACCATAAGGAAACAGTACGTCGCCCGTGTCAAGGGCGAATTCCCTTCCGAGGAGGTAACCTGCGACCAGCCTATCCTTTCAATATCCCCAAAGTTAGGCTTAAACCGGGTCCGTGCAAGTGGGAAGGCTGCAAAGACGCTGTTCAGGAGGATAAGGTATAACCCAGAGAAGAATTATAGCATTGTGGAGTGTCATCCGTTCACTGGCAGGACGCACCAGATAAGAGTCCATTTGCAGTTTTTGGGACACCCGATAACCAATGATCCAGTCTGCCCCCCTCCCCCACCATTTTGGTCAGATTCTTTGGAGAAATGCGACTGATAAGCATGCAGATATACTGCAACCGCAACGTCTGGGGGGCAGCCCTCGGAAAGGGCGGCGAAGGTGTGGACGAGGAGATCATCGCGAGACTGAATAAAGTCGGTAGGGAGGAGGAGATTAGATATGACCAAATAATGTACTACTTCTCCCTTCTGTCCCACCCTGTGCCTTTTTTCTTCTACGTATGCTAATGGGTTAATGGATAAAGAGAGGACTACGAAGGCCGCAAGGCGGAAAAACTGACGGGGGAGCGATGCGAAGTTTGTGGTACTCAACTGTTCTCCGACCCAGGACGGCATGAATTGGGTATCTACCTGCATGCGAAGAGGTATGAGTGTGAGGATGGGCAGTGGGGGTATGAGACGGAGTCGCCAGAATGGGCTGCCGAGGATTGACCGGGCCGACCACAAGGTGGCCGCCCTACGGTAGGTCTCTGGATCTTGTTTGTGGGGATGTGCAGCTAGTGGGGGGAGCTTAATCAAAGCTCTAGACTGTTTACCTAGAGTATTATGTATGATACGGCAATCAAGCTCGTTTAGCAAGTATCTAGAGGCTAAAACTAAAATTGCAGGCTTTTGAGCCTTCCACAGATATCTTGAAACTTGCCTTTGGAATTTTTTTCCAAAAATAACTTATAGCATATCTGAAGTTTTGTCCATCGTTTGTACTAGTACAGAGCAGTGTGCAGACGAACTGGGTTGGGGGCCTATGGTCTCTAAAACGGAGGTTTGCACCTTTAAGCAAATAAATTCTAGGATTTGATAAATAAAAAAAATGCAGACGAACTGGGTTGCAATGTATCTCTCCCATACAAAAACCCAGGTCTTGGCAGGTCCCATGTGGGAAAGGGCATTCCACTCCTTACTGCTCTACTTGAGTATGATACTTGCAGAAGAATTGAAGGAAAAAATCCTAAACACTTATCTGTCTGGGTGCCAATAGCAAATTGCTTTTGGAATTTTTCTATGCTGTTTCCACCTATGGTGGTTGGATAATGACAGCCCGAAAGCCTTGCAATTTTGATGTGTTTTGGCCCCCGTACTCGAGTACCGGTATACACACTAAACAACCTCGATTGGCGGTAGCCCTCCCCTATGATACGACACAGGATGCCAAAGCGGTAGACTAACGCAGCCCTTTCCATACGATCTCTGGGGGGGAGAAGAATTGCATAAAGTGCTTCGCGCGGTTAGGATGCATCATGCTTTCCCATAGCAATGGATTTAAATAGACTAAAGGAGCCAAACCCCGGAGCGAAAACCCGCCCCCTGTCCCCAAATCGTAAGCCCCCGAATAGGCGGACCCCGGGCCGGGAAAGCCTGAAAAATCGCCACTCCCAGTCAGCAAGGTCGGACGGATGACTTTCTTTTTTTGAATTTTATTTTATTTTATTTTTTATTCGTCTTGCAAGGCAAGAACAGGTTTGTCTTTCCCGCCCTTTTTTTTCCAGAGGAGGAAATTTTAGATTACCTACCTAGTCATCATATTTACTAGTCAGACTAAATCCACCATCGGGAGATCCCAGCTGAAATCGCAGTCTAAGCCGCAATAGGCTTAGCAGAGGAGGTTAACGAGGCAAAAAAATGACCAGTTAATGAGATCCAGTTCAGCTCAGCTCAACTCCTTCCGGATGCGGTAACATTGTTCTTTCTCGGGGTTCCGCCTCCGATCGGGGGGGGGATCGAAGGGCGATCCCCGATCATGGATTTAATGAATGAGTAAATAAGGTGCACGGGCCGCTTATTCCGCTGCTTACTCGTACTCATCGCGCTCGAGGCCTCACGATGCACCCCACGTGCGATGGAAACAAACAAACAGATTCTTCCCGCCAATAACCGACAACAATTTTTGACCAGCGCTTGATTTGAACGCCCTCTTCTTTTGCCACCCGGGTTCAAGCAGAATCTGGGAAAACTGGCTTACTTTCCCTGCTCGAGATCTGCAGTCACATTATTTTTGAGCTGGGATGGCGATAAAACACGCGACGACGTAAGGAACGGCAGCCGCCGGCGTCGTTATCGCTGGGCAGTTCTGGCACGCTCGGAGATACCGGTATATCCACCTTTGCAGTAGTAATATGCTGTTGCTGTGAGTTATTATGGGCACTGTGGCTGGCGCCCCCTCTGGTATTCTGAGCGGATCTAAATTGAGATGTGATTTGTTCCCTCTTTGCTGAATCGAGCGTAGTGAGTGGGTGAAGTGCGGTCGGTAGGTAGCATGAATGGGTGGGTGGAAGGATTATTAGCAGGGTTTGCATCTGCGGAGAACTTGGATCTTTGGAGGCGAATGGTCTACGGTACTCGAGTGCTATTATGGATGCGTGTGGATATCCAAGTTTTGGGATTGGATTATTGCGGGGAGTGTCGGTATGGTAAGGTTTGTTTGTGGTGATAGTGGTGGTGATTGTTGACGTTATGGTGGGATATCACCCTTCTCTCAGACCTTGGAATCGGATATACAGTAACTTCTGTGTACATAGGAACTGTTGCTAGGAGGGATACGTGATATGTTGCCATCACACTATACGCTATAAAGGAAGAGAACGAAACGGAAAAAAGATAAACATATAAAAAATCGTAGATTGAAAGACCGACGGATAGCAACTATTGATCTAATAGATCAAATTCAAATACTATCATTGTCAGTACCAGCTAGCAGGAGTTCAGATTTCTCAGTTTCTGAGACCCCATAACCCATCTAATTCCCTGAATGTGCCAAATCACCAACTGTGAACTCTCCGAATACAAAGCCTTTAATATTCAGTTCCTGGTCATGGGAGTCATCAACTAGTAAAGAAATACTAGTATTGCGGAAGGATTGGATCACAATCTTTTACTGCAAGTGGCTTCCAGGCTTATACCACCCCATCCAAGCTCTGCCTGCCATCAGTATGATAGTACCAATCCAATGCTGACTAATACTCCACCTCAATTTCCTCAGCCGATTTCTCCTCTTCTCTTATCTCCTCAGTAAATTCTTTAATTAAGCCCATAAAGGGCTTATTCGTAAGTAGAATTCATTACCAGCGCGCCAAGGCCACCCGCTATTCTGGAACTGTTTGGTTGGAGGGAATATTTAAGCTAGCTACAAATCGCTGAGTCATCTGGGCACAAAAACGACAGAAACCGTTCTATTCCTGATCAAGTAGAGTCCGCGGCTGCCTAGATTTACTTCCAGCCGGTAACAAATTCTAGTTCTTTTAGACTGCCCAAGGGGTAACGGCATCCATGCAGGAATGATGGTTGGTTGGGCTGGCGTTTGGCGTTAGAATAACAAACCTAACAGAATTAATACGAAGTATCATAGTCTACACTTTTCAACTGCCTCCTGCCTGGAACTCGAACCCCGACATCCACCCGGCACTTGTTATGCGTATGATAATAACATGATACCATTAAATTTTGATAGATGCCCCAAGGCCCAAGTTCACCCACCTACTACCTTACCTTCCCCACCCACAATATACCCATCATACAAACAAAAGACTTCTATCCATATCTCCCGTGACAAAAGCAAACAGCCTACCGGCACCCCAAGAACTCCCTTTTCCATTCCTTCCTTCCTTCCTTCAAGAACCTCGTATCAGATCAGATAAGATCCGCAACACCCCGACCTTATCTCCCTCCCTCCCTCCCCTCCCCGATCCTCCCCGACCAACTCACAAAAACCCACAACCATAATACTATGATATGATACTATACAAAAACCCGGCACTTGAAAAAACCCCCTTCCACATGGCCACATTATGGTTCCTAGTGGTGGTGGTTGTGTCGGTATCATCCTCAAACGTTGCCGGGCAAGGCACCTTGCAGCTCGTACCTACCTACCTACTCGAGTCCCTGCATAACCAGTTATGATACAGCAGTATATACCCACCCGTATTGCAGATATTATCGTATATTATATTAGCTGGCTTGACTTACCCATTTCGTTGTGATAATATCATACATACATACATACAAGTTACTTCATTGTAATGCTGCATTATTATTCTTATTATATCCGTCGTGACCGGGAGGGGAGGCTGGCCGTGAGTAACCGGACTACCGTAGTATCATACGTGCATGCAAGCACGCAGGCAGACAGGCAGGCGTGTGTGGGTGGGTGGTGGTCTAGAACGAGGGCTGCGTTGTCGTTTATTTGTGGGGCATCTTATCTTGTTTTTGTTTTTTTTACAGTGCCGTAGGTTTCTTGTTCTTTTGCTCGCAGGAATTAGGCGTGGATTGGTGATGGGGGGGGTTGGGTGTGGTGGGGTGTGGTATTTTGTGCTTGACCGGCTGGGCGGATGGATGGATGGGTGTTGATTGATTGATTGGGATGGGGTTTTTGGGAAAGCGGGTATGCGGATGCTTGCTTGCTTACTTGTTGTGTGCTCGACCAGTAGGTTTGTCCAGGTGAGGTCAGGTGGGTTATACCTGCGCAGGAGGAGAGAGGTGAGTGGGTGAGTGAGTGAGTTAGTTAGTTAGTTAGTGTCACTGAGTGAGAGTTTGTGGATGTGAGTGGACGGGTGGATGGCTGCACTGTGCTATATGGGTTGAATTCTGAATGCGTGAACGGTAGGGCACCGTTATCTTAGAGTTCATATGCTTGCACGGTACATATAATACGGGTATGCAGAGTATCATATGTTATATATGTATGATATTGGTGTATGCAAGCTTACTCATTCATCCCTCTATGATTTATCCAAGCCAGTGCCATAGGTTAGCTCGCATAGCTATCCGCCCCTAGGCACCGTACTGGCCTGCCGGCGTCGTACCACGCCCGTGGTCCAGGACCTTCAGGTCACAGCTCCCCCAGCTTCACGCCCACAGTCAGGGTTATCATATCTCACATCGCGAACCGACAAAACAGCCCTTTTGTTTACACTTCACCACCCCCTAACTCCTCCTGGTCCCTCTGCGAGTGATGTCTCACCCTGCCCAGCATACCCGTACCTGCCTGACCGCCTGCTTGCCTCTCTGTCCCACCTGACAGCGCAGATCCACACATCTATCTATCTATTCATATCGCGGTATGGTTTAATGCCAATTTGAGATGAGAGATACCATATCACAACCAACCCCCCCCCCCCCCTGTCCCGCCCTATCCTGACAGGGGATTGGTTCCTGGGAACACAGACTACTCTAGATTTTTCTTACTTGTGGGCACAACGGGTGACCTCTACTCACGGATAAATCCGCGCAGTAGAGCTCTAACACGGAGAGGAGGACGAGGAGTGATGAGGTATGATTTATGATCAGGTCAGGGGAGGGGGTGCGGGTTTCAAGCTTTTAGATGTGATATCTAGATTTGTTTTTTTATTGCTTCCCGGTAGTACGGCGTTATGCAGATTAGATTTCCCTGCTTTGCTGGGATTGTTGCGGGTATGAAGTACAGATGTGGTAATTGCATGCATGCGGCGGTGGGTTCTCGAAGGGTGAATGCGGCAGTGGTGGTCGTGGTGGTTTCTGCCAGTCCAATCATTTCCATCTTTGTTGAAAATTTTTCTTCGTGAGACCACCATAAGTATTGGAGAAATTGTTGACGGGGTGAATGCTGATAGGGCGCTTATTACCCGCGGGGAGGCGAAGCGACTGCTTTGCCACATATGCTGACGTAGGAGTGGGTGAGTGAGTGAAGAGTGTTAGTTTTTTCTAGTTTTTTTCTTTCTCTTCTCCTTGTTTCTATGTAAATCTTGAGTGGCTCTGGTCTTTTTTCTTTTTTTCTTTCTTTTTTTGCGAACTAGAAGCTGGGAGAAACCTTTTCCGGTTCCCCCCTTGTCCAATTTTTCCGTTGGCGGGAGTTAGGCTCTTATGATATTGCCAAATGAATACTGTGATGCCGGTATCACCCTGTGTTATAGCCTGATGAAGTGGTCGGAGCTCTTCACAAATTCGCTGTATAACTTCTCCCAGTCGTTTGTCGTCGTGCTGCGTCCTAGCACCGTATTGGCAGGTATGATGCTCTAACAGGCGCTCAAAATCCAGTCGTCGATGCTAGGATTGTGCATCCCAACAGCGAAACCCATTGTAACCACGAACCCTAACAAGTGGAAACATTAGCACATCACTCCAAAACCCCTTACTCATCTCGTTCCAACCCCGCAGCCATCTTATCTCCTCTCAGGCCATCACACATCCTCACTCGCCGTCTAATCGGGCAAAGATGCGCTATCTATAACACCGTAGGTGGACAAAAATTACTTACCATAAGTAAGTTATATAATCCAAAAGTATTCTTAATCGCCCATATCAACGTTCTCCAAATGCGCGAATTTCAAATTCCCCCACCGCCGCTCTCGCCGCCGTCGGGAGATGTAACAATAATCTTTCGAGACAAGCCAAGTAGGTGAACACGCATCACACCCCCCCCCCCCCTCTTCACCCCGCAATATAGAAACGGTTTGCTGCGCTGCTCGTCGGCTCGGTTGGTTGGAAACACGTCTGGGTTGGCGGTGGAGGGGGAACCCGGACCGGACGTATGGTCCGCGATGACACAATTCACCTCTTTTCTTTTTTTCCCTCCTCCTCAACGTCGAGTGCTACGGTACCACAGCGGTGCTCCCGGGTTTGGCGAGATATATAATAAATAATCTCCATTGCGCCAGACATTGTTGATGTAGCGTAACGTGCCCTGCCCTGGTTTGTGTTATTCCCAAGGGATGGGCTGGGTATCAGCTGATGCTGATCCGTGAAGGCGGGTCTTCGTAAGGCTGTAGAATATGGGGCTCCTTCACAGGAACCATGATGATGATGATGTGAAAAGTAAAGAAAGGAGGGAAAAGGAAAAAGAATCCTGGGGTTTACGGAAATGGATGTTGCGGTGTGCAACAACAGCGGCAGGAGCAGCTGTAGCGCTCTGTGAATGAGTGAGAAGGGCAAGGCCAGTTTGATATAATTTTATTTAGGTCCGGTGGGGCTACGTCTTTCGTTTATCTAGGTGTTTTGGGAATTGAGGCTGCTGGTTGGTTGCATCCTACAAATTTGCTTTATGCAGGGAAAAAAAAGTAAAGTAAAGTGAAAGGATATATATATAAAAAAGCATTATGGTAGGGCAATGGAGGGGCATTGTGCATAATGTAGGATTTGAGGCTGTTCGCCTGGAGCAGGTTCCTGCGCAACCTGTGTTCCTGGTGAATACTCGAGCGTATGGCTCTCCGGCGGCAATAGTAGGAAGGGGGGGGAGGAGGAGGAGGAGGAGGAGGAGCAAGCGGGGGAGGGGGAGCGGGAGGGGGAGGAGAAGGTTTGCCATGCAGATAAGATAACTATGGTGCACGCATCAATTGCGACATATATGCAGCGTCTTTTGGATGAAAAACTTCTTCATAACCCGAATTGCTAAGGATGAGTGGATTCACAAGTGTAAAAAGTAATATTAACGCGTTTGTCTATGCTTGTCACGGGAAATAACCGAAACAAGGGTTCCTGGCCGTCGTCGTGGGAGTTCATTGTCGGGTATCCCCTTGGGAAATTGAGGCATATATGGTGCCGCACTCTGGTACGGCCGACGCCACGGCGTCCTGAGTTTAGGCAGGAAGAACGCAGAAAAAAGAACTTGTCCTGCGTCCTCCTGCAAACGTTATCCAATCTTGAGAGATTTGTCCGGGATGACGTCCGCACGAGTACCGTACTCGAGTAGCCGTACCCTGACACATAGTCCGCCATGATGGTAGTCGTACCTGAGGCCACACACTAACAAGGAATTTGAAAGGGATCCCTTTTTTCCCTGGACCTTCATTAGACCATGGCTCAGTCACTAAACACTTCTCCGGTCTCACTCACTTACCGGCGCTGTAGCAAAGAAACTCTACCGCATTGATTATATCCCCTCTCCCTTCGATGCCTAGTCTGACCACTTCCATTCTCGCACGAATACTAGTGCCACACCATAGCGGGATTTAATTTGACACCTGTCCAGTATCACAAATACCCCCGGTCAAAGTATTCTCACAGCAGCTTCTCGTTCGTGGAAGGCCCTTCCTTTTTTCAAGCACCCTGCCTGAGATCCTCCCCACATAATGCGGGGGAAACGGAAAACATCCGCCCTACCCTGCGATAGCCAACCGGCCAAACAGACCCCAAACCCCATTCTTTCCTTTTTCAAAAGAGCAGGGCCATTTTGAAATTCTCCACCCCACGTGCATCTCAAACGCGACCGACCCAAGACATTTTCCTTTTTTATCCAGAAGAGAGAAAAAGAAACCTCGGTGGAGCTAATTGGCTTCTACCCCCACTTGCTCGAATAGAAGTGATTTGTTTCGTTTCGCTCCTCTTCCCCGCAATGAATAAAATCAATGCTGTCGTCAGATTCTCTCGAGACATTGCTTTTCTTTTTCTTTTCCCTTTGAGCTGTATGGAGAAGTGGGTTAGTCTATTTTGGACTTGTCTGGTTGGTGCCTCGCCTCGCCTCGACGCTGGCGAGGCAGTTGAGTAGCTATGCGGGAAGAGGGGGTTGGCGAGAGAGGCGCCATTGTAAACTGCGCTGGTGAGGCTTTTGGATGAGGAGCAGAAACGGTCGGTTTGTTGTATGGTACGGTACAGATACTCTGATAGGCTTCTTTCATATTGGGTGATACTACGAGGTAGATGGTGCGTACTTGTCCCGGGAGAATAGTAGTAAAGTATCCGGAAGGAGGGGAGGGAGGTACAGTATTTTGCATTGGTACCGGTACTCTATATACGCACACATTCTTCATCACAAACTTCCCTCTTTTCGGGTGGTCTTTGCACGCAAATTCGCAGGGGGACGGAAGTTCCGTACCTTGGCTGCCTTTTTTTGCCCCCCCCCCCCCCTTTTCTCTTTCTCTCAGGATGCCAGTGCTACCTCGGCATCCCCCCGTCCGACTAGGAGCGTTCCACGAAAGGAATCATTTTCCCCGTATTTTTTCTTTCCACCCTTTTTGGCAGGCTGCTCTGATGTCGTTACTCAATTCCTAATACTGGTAATAGGCGCTGCTTTGTGACTCTCAGCAGTGAAAAATTGATCCGGGCCTTGTGGATCTCAGAAATAGAGGGGAACTAAGCAGTTGGCCTAGCAGAGTACCGGTACCGGCACCGGTAGTAGAGTTGAAAGTCAATTTTCAGGGTCTTGTGAGATGCTCCAAGATGCAGTACCGCCCAGCAAGACAACGACAACGACCGGGCCTCTTGGGGACCATCGCTGTGTGACATACACACCTGCTACATTGCTCCACCCACCAACATGGTTCCCAAATATCCGTAGCACACCACCATCACGGAAATCTTCTCGAAGGGAATTACCCACATACGGTACTCGAGTACTGTAATTTGGACAAAGGACCCAGAGTAATCTACTCGAGTAGGTCAAGCTCACGTTGCAAAAGGCGTGAAGGACCGGCGAGATAGCGGATAACTGATAAGGGTGCATAAATCGGGTTTGATTGGGTGGGTTCAGAGATCAACCGGCGTGCTCTTTCCTCTCTGGTGTGTGCAGTGGGATGTTTTTTTTTGTTCTTGTTTTGTTTTCTTTTCCGCCTCCCTACCTCTTCCCCCCACCCTACGTATGATGCGGGCTTGCTGTCACCGTCATTGGGTTGCTGTGTTGATCCTTTTTTTAAACCTTTTCTCTCTCTCTTACTACTGCTACCTTGCGAACCAGGGGGTCTCTGCTGTAGTCACTTTGGCTCGTAAACAGAAGGCTTGAAGTGCTCCAAATGTCGCGGCCTTTGTATTATAAACCGGACCAATATTGCATACCCACCAGAGCTCAGAGGCTCTGGCCAATCTTTGGATGTATGCAATAGTAGTCCGTTTTACAAACGTCACGGCATTACCGGTACCGTATGACGATTTACCCTTTGGACATTTACTAATCGTGCTTCTTCCATCTGCTCGCACATTGCACTCGAGTATCTCTACCTGTAATCCTCCTATCCCGTTGGGGCCTAAAGAGGCATAAAGGTCCAATCGGTTGATATTTCAACAAGCTTTGTTGACTGCTTATGGGAGATGATGAAATAAATTGAGCATAGTCTACCGGCAAGTTTCCCTTAGCGTGGGGATCAATCCTATTCTATTCTGGTCGGGAGTCTGGCTGGGTGAAGAAAGGGAAAGAAGTGTGCTGCTTCGGGGAATCTCAAGGTTACCGTACTCGAGTACTACAGTGGCTAAGTTCCCCTATCTCTGCCATACCGAAACCTAGGAGTGATTGATCCTACGACTGGTGAGATGTGGAATGGGTTTCCATCATACCTTATTGAGTATTCCGATACCTTTCTTGGGAGAGAAAAAAGCAGGCAAGGCAAACAGGGCAAGTATGGGAAGGGAGAGCAGAGATGGAGCGGCTTTTATTTGCTTTTACCTCACAATCTGAATGTGCTGTATGTTTGTTTTTCCCTCCACTGCTCTGCTTTCTTTTTCTTGTCCACTTCCAGTGCACTGTATGGTAGGTATTGCAAAGTTGGCGTGTCCAAAAATGTCTTGCAAAGGTTTCAATCTGTTAGTATCATGGTAGTATCGTGGTGCGGGTATTTACGAGCTGTACGGGGTTTGTGTGAAGGGGAGCATTTCAACCCCTGGCCTTTCTTGCGGTTGCTGTGTGTTCCTTGCCTCGGAATGCCCTGCTTTTGCGGAAAAGGAAAGGAAAAATAAAAATAAAATAAGAGCCTGGCCAGACAAAAGTAAACCGGCTAGCTAGCCAACAATCCTGTCCAAATCATCACACACTCTGTCCCCCCAGCACGGTTACTTATCTATCACCGTCCGTCCCTGCTTGCTTCCTGCTGCGAGTCAATCATCCAGCACTGGTGCTCGAGTACCGTACATCCATATACCCAGCCATCCACACTGCTCTCATCTCACACCATTTCCAGTAGCTAGAGGTGTCAGCCTATCTGTCGTCCGATATATTTTACCCATTTAGAGGTGTCTCGGAGTCCGCTCACTCGTAACCCTTTCCGTCAGTTATCAAATCAAGCAAAGAGAGCTCGCACACCACTCATCTCCCTCCTACCGTATCTCGAACATACTATCCTTCCAACTTGGTATCCGTTATCATAGAAAAAGCCTACAGTGTCTGCCCTCTTTCCTCATTTCGACCGATTGCCTCCTGTCCTTTCTCCCTTATGCCAGTGAATCGCTCCGACCACTGTTACCTTCAACCATCTCAGACAGAAACATAGAGGGCGAACATTTCTGGTCACTCATCTCTCACCGGGTTCGGACGGGCTGCCGTACTTACCTTTTTTTGATCTCAACGTGGGACCTCGACACCTCGACACCTGGGCTATATGTGCACGGTCGAAACTGATCATTCGGTCACGAGCTTCACTTCTACACTTAGACTAGTTGAAGCTTGAAGGAGGCGTGTGTGGCCAGTGAGTGAGAAGGGGTAATCCAAGAGTGAAGGGAACAACCCCAGACCCCAACAAACCTGCTTCCGCGCAACCCTCAGCTGCTGTTTCGCTCCGATCACAATTCTACCCTATCAGGACTGGTTACAAGTAAGCAGGATCCCAGCCCCAGCAACCAGACACCCAGAGCGTGCCATCCGCCAGCTTTCCGATATCTATAAGCCATCTATCCGCCCTTCTCCGAAGATGGATCACCTTCCTCGAACAGCCTCTCCTTCTACCACTACAACCTCTACAACTACAGCTATCGCAACCTCACAGCCCTCCTTTCGCCCACCACCGCCAATTTTGTTCACGGAATCCCATCTATCACTCCGCCATCACTTCGACGATAATAACATTGCTATCTACGAGAAAATGGATACGTTGAGAGCTTCCTCGAGAAAGTTGTTGCCCATGCCCTCGGCTTCCTCCAGGCCCATGATTATTCCAACCAAGGGCTCGGGACTCACTAGGGAGAAACAGGGCACACAACGGCATGTCGGAGTTCCACCAGCAGTAGCAGCATTATTAGCTGTAACAGCCATTCCACCCCCAGGTTCTAGGAAACAAAGAATTCTGCGAGAGCAAAAAAGTGCTTTGGATATCTTTGTTGAGCCACCAACACCAGCTCATCCTCCACCCTCTTTTGATGATGCACTCGAGGAGGAGGAGGAGGAAGAAGAAGAAGAAAACCTAGCCCTGGAGTCGGTGGAATTATCACGAGACCCATCACGAGATTCAATACGATCAGTATTATCCGCTCTTTTGGGCCCCCCTGACGAGGAGCATTATGAGAGCTCCCCGCTCGAGAAATCACTCAGCGACAGTCAGTTGTCGCTTAGATCAAGCTCAAGCGAGTCCGTTCCATCACTAGACAACGATGACGAATCGACATTATCATGGGGCAGCGCTTATTCATCACCACTGTCGCGACGATTTCGCGGGCTTTCATCACCGCCAGAGGACTCCCAAGACGACCATCCTCTCATGTGGGATTCTGATGACGATGTCTCAAATGTGCCAACCCTCGAGCCGGAAATCGGTTTCTTTTCCGAAGACGCGCTGAAAAGGATAACCCGTCGCTTGAACTTCAAATCAAACCTGACAGCGTCCATCCGCGTGCTAAAGTCGGCTGCTCGAAGCTTCTCGTCCATCTCGGTATCAACACCACTCATTCAGCCAGATGACTACCTTACCCGCAGCATCTTGTCGATAACCCCCCAATTCACCGATGAGAAACGACCAGCGCCCACACTAGACACCCCAACGCCTGCTCTTCGCCGATATCTTAACCCGACCAATCCGGCCCCGGACATGCCATGCACCGGGGCCATTCAGATGCAAACGTACCATAGCAACCGACCCGACCTCACAGAGAACAAGCGTTCATCCTCCTCACCGTCATCTACCGATTCCAACAGCAGTCCCGTGACAAGGCCGAGGGAAGTTCGTGAAAATGGAGACTTTCTCCGGGTTATCGTGCTGGAAATGAACATGAGGCGAGGGGGGAAATTGGCTGACACCGCTGCTGGGAAGGCGAGGCTTGTGTTGCCGCCACGTCAACCCTGCAGACTCAGAGCTGTTGGGGATCCCGGTCGCTGGGAGGCTTGGGTGTGTGTCTATGATGAGTAAGTAAGGTCGCTGACTTTACTTTTTCCCTCATATTCGAACCGGAATACAAGACTCGCACGCGGGCGGAAAGCGCCGATTGCTTTGTTTCTTCTTTTCTTTTCTTCTCACCTTCCGTCCTTCCTTCCTGGCCGCTCGCCGCTCCGATCTGACTCCGTCTGTATGACGGATCTGCCAGATTCAATATCGTTTCCTTTCAATCTTTTTTTATATATTTTGTATCATACCTTCTTCCCATACTACCTTCGACTTCATCACCATCTTCGTCAAGATCTCAGTACCCCCCCCCCTCCCAAGGAAAAACCGCCGATCCGAAAGTTCCTTTTTTCCAGAAAAAAACCCCCCCCTAAATCAATTTCCTTGGTCTGTGCCCCACCGTCATTTATTACCTAAAACTTTTCCCTTGCGCGCGGGGGGTCACAACTGCAACAACAACCCACAAACCCAACCAGCCATCACATGACCTAACCTATTACTTCCTCCTTCCATTGTGTTCTCTTTTCTACTGGCCTTATCTCCGGACTGGTGGCCGTGCTGCCCAGTCTGATTTGTTACCTCTCTCTTCCTTCCCCCTCCGAGCGTTTATATTGTAGGATCGAGATTGTCATTTCTCTTTTTTTCCTCTTGCTTTCGTATTTCATATTTTATCTATCTCCACTTGCGTTAGTTAGAGGTGATGTGCGGTTGAGCGAGGTAGGCAGACATGGAGGGGAGGTGGGGGTTATGGATCGTGGGGTCCGTGGATAATCTGCCTTTTTTTATATTTGCTTCCTTTCCTACCTTTCCATGTTTGATTGTGATATATAGCCGTTTCTACAGTGTACTGTATGGAGGGGTGATGAGAGGTTTCGTTTCGGTTAGAGGTGTGATGGACGGTCGTGTATGACGATGTGGGTTCGGATTTTTTCCCCTTTAAAGTTAAAGTTGCTGTTTTGTGGTGAATTGTTTTGTTTTGTTTTACCTTTTCGGGAGTAGAAAAAGATGAGGGGTTTTATTTATTTTATACTTTATTTGGGTTTTTTCTTTTCATTTTATTCGGAGGCTTTTATTTATTTTTGACTTTTGTGTATGTAGTGACTGGCGCTAAGGGTTATACCTTGGCGGCATCCGATTGTGGGATTGTTGTATGATACCGATATGGTGCTACTATTATATTATTATTGTGGATTCCACTATCGAAGCAATAGTAACCTCGCGGCTTGGGTTATTGAATGTGTGAATGATTTACCCACCATATTCATCTATTTAATCATTAAGGCGAGGCTATTGTATGGTAAAAATTTAAAAAAAGGAGAGTACCCCCCGGACCGATTAATGCTTAACTTGAAAGTTTTCTAACTATCATACTTCCAGATCTCACGATCCCCCTTTCCCTCCGCTTTCAGCTCTACTTTTCGTAACCGATCATTCCCTCCTCTTCACACCCAACCTCCTGACGCTCTCCCAGACTTCGTCTTGCACCTTCGCGGGCAGTTTCCGCCCCTTGAGACATTGATCCACCAGCCAAGTGCCGACAACAAACTCGTCGCGACTCAACCTGGCTTTTCCCTCCCGGCCCACGAGCTCCCATATCTCTGCCAGCTGATGGTCGGGCAGTCTAGAACGCCGCCATATGTCTCGCACGATGAGCGAGTCGACGCAATCGGATAATGGCTCCGCGTATGTGGGAGCAGAGCTCCATTCGTGCTGCTCGTCCTCGAAGTTACGGGCTGCGGCCCTGCCACGGGGTGGTGGAGGCGGTGGTGGCGAGGTGGGCAGTAGAAGGCCTTTATTGGCGGCCCAGAGCCCGTCGTAGCGCTTCCGTTCGGCCTCTGTGACGAAGTGTCTCCAGCGTCTGCCTTCTCCTTCGCTGTGTTTGTGAGGGTGCTTTACGAGGTGGGGTTTTCTGCGGTGAGGAGATGGCTCTTTGGGCGGTGTTCTGGGTTTACGCATTGTTTCACGGAGCCCCTTTGGTGGGGGAGGAAGTGATCGGCGACGGCGGGGTGCGGGCGGTGCGGGCGGTTTTCGCGGAGAGGGTGAGACGACTCTGGAGTGGGCAAGGGAGGCTGCTAGAATGGAGTCCCCGGTCCGATGGCGGGGGATTGGGCTTGGGCGTGTGGGCGACCGACGGGATGGGGAAGTGGAGGCTGAGTGGGTCTTTGGTGACATTTGGGCGGCTTTCGGGGCTAGTCCATCGCCGGGTGTTAGTTGGGAGATTGATGGACGTCGGGGGAGGGGCGGAGGTCCCGGGGGGGCGAACAATTGTGGGAGAGAGATGGTGGAGGCATCAACTTTTGCATTGATGCTCATTGATGTTCGAGCAGTGCCGTATCGTGAACCAGAGTCAGAGTCGGTATTAGATACGTCCTCCGATTCATAAGGAGTTTCGCGAACCGCCACCTGGGGTTCCCTCTTGATCTCCTTTCTTCGTGATGGAGGCGGTTGCGGGGGCTGTAGTCTATCTGGTAGCTTGGGGCTTGAAGCCAATGCAGCAACCAAAAGTGTATCTACCTTGCCATTCTCTACTAAGGATCTAGGCCGGTCACTCTCCCTAGACACACTAGATACTGTAGACCCCCGTGAAGGCGGAGGAAGCGATAGCACTGGCGCTATATCCAGAGGGCCAAGCTTCCCCACAGCATCCTCTCTTAGAGGGAAGGCCCTATTGGGCGCCTTGTGCACAGGGCTACCTCTCCTAGAGCTCTGTGTAGAAGCGCAAGTGGGAGGAGAGAGCTGTGTAGCTAATATGGCTGCTGTCAACGATGCATTCTCCATTCCCATTCCTCGCACTGGCTTTGGGGCATGTATAGCCGGCCTCGACGTATTCGAGCTCTTCTTCTCAAATATTGACTTTAATGAAGAAATGTCATCAATATTAGACGAATCGACGGCAGGGTCAGGAGTATTCGTCCGACTCCTTTCCGGCGATATCTTATGCAGTCCCCCTCCTCCACCTCCACCTCTGCCAGGCGTCTGGAACAGTTCCTCTTGAAAATGCTTTCTTCGAGCTCTCACAGAAACACTCTCCTCCTTCTCTGAGGACTTGCCCGGCGAAGTGCTGTGCCGAGATGCTGCGAGTGTTGCAGCAACCATTGATGGGTCGAGTGGCATGGGACTGGTCGTATTCTGCTGTTTCCACCTCGCGACACCTCGTTCCGGGGCTATTGACGATCCGATCTCCCCAGGGCTCGGCCTGATGGGTGACCTGACTTGTGCAGCCTTGGTTGCGGCGGTAAGTGCGCTGGACGGGGATTTCGGTGGTGGTGACTTTTGATTGAAACTGAGGGTGGCAGCCCGCAGGGCTTCGGAGGAGGCCGTAAGTGACATGTCCCCTTTTGTTCTTCGTAAGCTCGGCCAAACGGGGCGAAGACAGAACGAATAAACGAACGGGAGGAAACAAACAAATGAACCAGCGAATGTGTCCTCAGGAGGTTTGGGGGCCTAGTAGGGTGTGGGCGGGGATCATGCTGTATCATAACTCGGAGGCATTTTGTAGACAATTGCTGGGCAGGGTTTTGGAAACATGGGAATGGAAATCGGGGTTCCGGACACGTGAGCTTGAGCCTCAAGCACGCGTTTGATTGGCGCTCAAAGTTTGTGTCCCGGCATCGGGTAATCGATGGGTAAGGGTTCGTGGCGGGAAGAATTTGGGGGGGTTAACAGCCCCATATGGCGCGCACGACTATCCGAGATACTCGTGGGCGATGTCGAGGAAGGAGTAGTTTTAGAAAATAGGACTCGTGTTGTATGATAGTGCGTATGCCTCCATGTCTCGTCCTACCTTTTCGATCTAACCTCGCCCTTAATCATCACCGGTTCTCACTCGCCACAGGCCGCCAGCAGGTTCTTCTCTGCTGGGGGACCCTGTTGCCCAATGCCTGGCTTTGTTCTGGATTTTTTGCCCGGATGCCTCCTGTTCGCAAAGAGTTATTGGTTTCGTTAGCCTGGTGTCTAGCACACGACGCATGGAAGGGTTATTGGCTGATGGAACCTTTCTGTTTTCCGCAACTTGCAGTCCCGGTTTTGTGCTCGGATGTGCCGATGGAATTAACGGGGAGGGCGTCTGTCTGCGCTTGGACTGGTTTCCACACTGACATGCCTTACTTAGGCTTGGTATCCCCCTTGGTCGTGGTAGTCCGAATGGCTCGTGATTTCCGGGAATTCAGTCAATGAAAACAAGGGCCCCTGCATGTCAAGTGATAAATCCTGGATATCAACTCAAACCGATGCCTGTAGTTTTCTTCATGGGAAGGTTCTCTAGGGTTGGCATTACCATTAGCCTTGCGGGGTATAAGCTTTGTATTGTTATCTCCTGCCGGAGTATATGGAACATCATAATATAACTTTATACTCCAAGCCAAACACGAGGATCTCGACAAGTGATATTCCTCTACTCCTAGATTCTGTAAATGACCTTGAGGCCAATTTGATTCCTCCTATCTAGGCCTTTCCCGTCACTCGAATTCTGGAATCTCTGTGATCCGAATGGAAGACCTCCCCTGACTCAACAATCGCCATGACGGCTACCGAATGGAAGAACCGGCATTATCCGGTAATAGGAAAGGGCGATTGCTCCGAAGGAAAACCAGCAGTGCAAGTAGGATATTCAACGAGCTGTAGGTAACAAGCCTTATGCCAACTAGGATTCCCGAATCAATCTGAGGCTCCGAAAAACAGAAACACGGGCCCGTGATCAAGAGGATTTGGAAGCTTGGTCAGGGGGAGCATCGCGAGTGTTTACTACAGTAACTTATACTAGTGACCCGTATAGCTTGGTATCTGGTGCTTAACGGTGACTACAAGCCGTGCATCTACTCCAAGCTAAACCCGGAACCCCCCAGGAGGTGTGAGTATGGGCCGGCCCCCTATTATGAGGTAGGAACTGGTTGAGCAGTTTCCCTTTTTTTCGTTGAAACTAGTATTGCAGGGGCATGGGAGGCAATCTTAGAATTTTAGCTTCTCCCGTGTCCCCGAGGGGCAATGTCGAAGGATTTGAAATGAGTAATTGCAATGAACGAAACTGCGCTGTGAGGTGGCTAGGGGCTTTGACTAATAGCCCGCGTGATCGTAGTTGCCAATAATCCTTGGCATTAGTCCCTTTGGAAGAGAGGTGAGTCTGGATGTGAGGTGGCTAGGCTCTTGGCGGAAATATGTGGGTGAGCGTTTGTGTGAGTGAGGAGGCTGGTGAGGTGTTTGGACGTGGTTGGAGCAGATAACTTGAATACGTGGCTTGTGGATCGTTGACAGGGTATAGATATTGCTGCTCCGTAGTACTCGCGGGTGGTAGAAGGGGTTGGGAAAAGGTACGGAAGGTATAAGTATAAGGCCTTGCAGGGTGCTGGCTAACTTGGACAGTCAATTTAAGTGGGGAAAAAGACGACGTCTGACAGGCGTGGACGACCGGGAGTATACGCCGTCACAGCACCTCACAAATAGCAAGATATCGCATGGTAAGAGTTGCAAAATTGGGGTCAGCATAGGCTGGTTTCATATGATCCACTCGGGTGTGTGTCTGCAAGCGTGAGAAGCTCCCCGGATGTCTAATTCGCGTCTCCGGATGAAAGTGAGTGGCAGGCAACTGTTCCGCGATTCTGACATCGACAATCCTATGTTTTATTCCACGAGGTTTTTCGATTAATCAGCACAATCTCCACTTTCACCAGCTTCCGCCCCCTTCTTCCCTGGGCGAGTAGCTTGTGCACGTCTACTATGAGCTCATCGGTCGACTTTTTCGCCTCCCATCACTCGTTGCATGTGCAATCATTGGCAAACCGGGTCACGTGAGCTGATCTGAATGACTGATACCTACCGAAGGAAGCCAGGGCTCAGGGCATAGGTCAAGGATGCAGGCACCGAGAGGGGAACCAAGTTCTTCCCATGATAAGCCAACCCTGACACGGTTAAGGTAAGACCAGGCACACACATTCTTCCCCCGGCAACCTTGAGACAGATCGATTGGTGTCTGCCTGATCATGTGAGCATATGTCCCTGAACCTTTCGCACTTGAGAGGCCGAGTGCAACCTGATTTCGCTCAAAGTTGCAATAGAGCGCCGGTATGGGTACCGTACCGTAGAGTACTCATACTCGTAGACTACTGTACGGTAGTACGCGTGCAGGGCATGAAGGGTAAGTCTGTCTAACTTTCCCTGGTTGGTTTGGGGACTCAGAGAGGGGTGCTTGCTCCAATCACTGCGCCAAGGTTTAGACACACCGAAGGCTATTGTAGCTCAACTGGCCTATCTCGGTTGCATACCAGCATTCGAATTGCACACCCCGAGCTTCGATGAACCAGACCAGAGTCAGACAAACTTGAGCGCACACCTAGGCACACGCAGCCTGCCCAACAGTGACGATGAAAGTGGGCGGGTGACGGACAGGGATTTGCATCATAACTATGATAGCACCATAATTTTGTTTGTTACCCTACTTTTGACCATTTCCCTTTTTACCCCTACCAAATGCCCCTGTTCGTCACGCCCACTTTCGTCGTGGCCGTTGTGAAGACTTTAATCGAGCACTCGAGTACAGTACTGTACGTACGAGCGCCGTACTGATACAGTACAATGTTTCCGTACGCGGGAGCCCGGCGGAGCGTTAGCTTGCAAAGTTCTTATGAACCACGGCTTGGAGCCACACAGCCTACCCAAGGATGGGCTGGTGAATCGTGAGTGGTCGGCATGCCGAGGGCTCGGTTTTGTGTACTAGTACTGGTACTCGTACAGGGAAAGATTCTGGTGTGCTCGCGCGAGACGTGACCTCAAGTTCGTCACGGTGGACACACTTTCCCCTTCCACTGCCGCTATTAGGGTGAATTCTCTCTGACGATGTGCAGTTTGTGCTATGATATATCGCACAGTATTGGCCACCGCGCCCCTCGCTGGAAGATAGAGTGATTGGGTGGCAGAGGGCCATAAGGAGGTGAGAAAAATTTACCCTACCCTGGCGCCAAATACGCGCGGCTGGCACCGACAAAGCTTGCATTTGCTTTCATGACAGGGGGAAAAAATAACGGGAGGGGACATCCAAAAGAAAACCACGCGTGCACGAAGCTTCTACTGAGTCTTCCATCAATTCCTTCTTCCAACCCTGTCTCTACTTTTCTTTTCTTTTCTTTTCTCTTGTTCTTTTCGTCTCTTTCACCCCTTAAACCGCAACCCCCCTTCCCTTTTCTCTTTTTTATTTTTTTATTGTCCAGCTTCACTTTATTTTATTTTATTTTAATTCAAATCAACCTGAAACAAACACTTTCTTTCTTTGACTGCTGCCTGTTTGTGTCGTACAGTACGGTGTTCCCACTACCATTACCGGTATTTGCCAGGGGAAAGATTGTAATCATCCTCATCTCATCCCCTTTTGTTCCTTACTCTTCGAGATAATACCGGTATTCCCCACATCGAAACGAGAAAGTTCCTTCGAGAACACCCTAGCAGCTAGGAACGATTTTACAACAAAATCATCCAAGCCGACGTTTAGCCCCTCATCAATATTTATTGCTTCAAGAGTTAGAGGGTGCCGCCCCGGGTCGGAAATTTGGAATCTGGGGTTGGGTCGGGTTCAGGTCTTCCGCCGTGGTGATTCCTGTTTCCGCCACCTTAGATCTGCTAATCAAGACCTGAGCAACGTCTTGGTTACTGTTTGCTCTTATTAAACGGTGTAGGTTGGGGGTTTCGACACGATGAGTTTCTTCTCCCAGTTCAGCTTGCCAGGCGCAAAGCCCATCGCTCAAGAAAAGTACGTCGTCAAAACTGTCCGAGCTCCCAGACCACCATCGGACCGCCCTAGGCCCACCGGCAACGTCAAGAAGAAGTCTCGGGAAGATGGTAAAACGGGGAGGGCGACTCTGGAGGTTCCGGATTCCCGATCCCGGAGTAGGGCTTCGTCGACCATTTCCCTAAAGAGAAAACATGTGGATGGTGAGAAGCCAGTCAAGCGGGCTTCCTCGTCGTCTGATCTGCTGAAGCCGCCAAGTCCAGAATCTACGGCCTCGTCGAGAGGGAGAAGAGCCTTGTCGTCATCGAGGTCGCCGTTGTCTCAACGTTTGGAGTCGAGTGATGAGGATGAGGAGGGGAGTAGTGATGAGGAGAGGGGGAGAGCGGTTAAACGGACGAAAGCTGAGGAGAATAGTGTGGTTGGCAACGGGAGGAAGCTGGTGAACCCGGCTAGCTTTCGCAAAGCTTCGCCCACTCGGAAGCCTGAGGAGGGTCATTTTGTCCATGCGGAGATGATTGCAAATATGAGAATGAAAGAAGGAGGGAAGGGTCCATCACGGAGTACGAGTTGGAAATCACTGCGTTTTCTCGATTTGTCACTAATGGTGGTATTTAGTTTTTCGGAAAACGGACCAGAAACTGTTATCGGTCAAGCTCCAATACCCAGGAGTGACATATCCAGAGAGGTATATTAGGTTCAGATGTCCATGGTATGAATCTGAAGCTGACGGCTTTTAGGTACGAGCTTGTTCGCTTGGCAGAACCTGACGAGTTTTCACCCGATCTAGATATCCTTAGCACAGCAGAACATGTCGCAACGTACCTGTTGACGCCCCCGGAATCTGACGAACTACTCACGGGCACTCTGTCGGGCGGCTCTGGCGGAATAGTTTACAACATGCGTAAAGCAATCCGCAACGAAAAAGCCCAAGACTTTCTCGAGAACCTTAATAAATACAACAACCTAATAGCAAAGTACCGCCGGGACGGCACCATAAAGGCGAATATCGCCAGGATGAAATCCCTACCATTCCCTCTTGTAGAACATATTCTGTCACAAGCATATGCTCGGACTGTCGCACCGGAAGTTGAGTCGCTAAAAGACTACGAAGCTTTCACCAGCAATGTTTACGGCGAACTCCTGCCTAATTTCACCACCAGGTTATTTAGGGAATCAGGTCTCGGACCTGGCAAGGTGTTTGTCGACCTTGGGAGTGGGACGGGGAATGTTGTATTGCATGCGGCGCTCGAAACGGGATGCGAAGCATACGGGTGCGAAATCATGAAGAACGCAACGAGGCTGGCGGATAGGCAGAAGGTGGAACTTGCGGCACGGTGTCGCATGTGGGGGATTAACCCGGGCAAATTTAGGCTGGAGAAGGGTGATTTTTTGGAAAGCGCACGAATAGCCGAAGCACTCAAGAGAGCGGACGTAGTGCTGGTAAACAACTACGTGTTTGACTCTGAGCTCAACCAGCGACTCTTGAACCTTTTCTTGGACCTCAAGGAAGGCGCTCGAATCCTGTCGTTGAAGCCGTTCGTTCCAACAAACCACGTTATCACGACACGCAATGCGGAAAACCCGGTCAGCCGGCTAAGAGTGGAGGAGAAGGAGTACTTCTCGGGCTCGGTCAGCTGGACCGATACCGGGGGAAAGTATTACGTCCAGACGGTGGACGGGAGTATGCTTCGGGAGTTTCTGGCTTCCGATCGTTCTGATCGCAGAAGGCGATAGTTTAGCTATGTTGTTTTAATATATTCCTCGTGTGATTGGATGTACTAATATACCCCCAATTATACCCCTCTCCCCCTTACGAGCCGTCATCTGCCAATAGCTTTTGTGCCGTGAAATGATTTAGTCGTTGTTCAGGCGGGAATGAGGGATGAAAGAATAAAAGGGAATGCTGTTGTCCAAATGATGATTATACAGTGGGTTGGTATGACTATGATGATTGTTATTCCCAATTAGAAGCACGATTCATAACCTCCGCCCGAGTCTCTGCAAAGTCCATCCACCGCTGTACCAGATCCTCGTTCTCCTTCCTCGTAGCTTGCTCCTTATCTGCCAGGACATTCAGTTCCATGGTCAATGTCAACATCTCGTCTTGTAAATCCTGCCCATCACCATCACAATCAGCTCTATTCCCCTTCCCTCCACCGAACATCTGGGCCGGGCAAGGGGGGCGAATACCTGAATAGCCCGACTCTTTGCTCGCCCCTCACTCTCTAAATCCACATTCCTCCTCTCCAACTTTTCCTTCTCTCTGGCCACCTTCTCGAGAGCTTTGATCTGCCCCTGCAGCGACACGGCCTCGGCTTGCGCCGCGGTAAGTTGTGATTGTAGTAGCCCTTTCGAAGTCTGGGCTTCCAGGAGGTCGGTTATTAGTTGCTGGTCTGGGGGTGGGGGATTGGTTGGGTCGGAGGTGGAGGAGGTTGTGGTGGGATTGGAGGTGCGGTTGGCTAGGCGGGTATAGGCGCTGATAAAGCTGTCGTGGGATTTCTCACGAATATCGCGGGAGTGGAGGGATGTTAGGAAGGAGGTTTTCCAGGACATTGTGTGGGGAGATAGGAGTTATGATGGCTCTAATGGAGGTTGTGGTGCCGGTCTAACAGTGTTCCCCTAGTTGGCTGTGATGACAGAGTGCGGGTAACTCGCAGCCGGTAAGTTACAGTATCATACGTATCGTACCGATACTGGAACCACCGCACGGCACGAGCGAGTGAGTGAAATATCGGTACGGCAAAGAAGTTGGGGGGTAATGCCGGTGGTGATGTTAAGTTTTAGCAGTGCCGGTATGATGCTAGGCTCACCTCACCGTATGGAGCTCGGCCTCAGCAGTTCAAACGTGCTGCTATCTGTGATGTGATATCCCTATCTCTGCCATAGTTACAGTCAATGGATGGGGGATACAAGCAAGCACTGTGAATCACTCACTTTCATAGGAAAGAAAGAGGGAAGCTGTGGTCAAGCCTAGCTTCGCTTAGCCTGACTCTTCCTAGGCAACCACTCAATTTAATCGCCAAGAGACATTGATGAGAGGGCAAGGTGATTTACAGTAGACTGGACCCCGTTGCCCGGTATCGCTTATCATAACCTGACTGTCTCCTCCTACCATACCTATACCCGTACCCTATTCGTCCCTCTCTGCCACCTTCTCTCTCCTCAAACTCCTCGACATCCTCAACCCCTCATTTCTACCAACCCTCTCCCCTCTCCGCAAACCTACTCGTACGCGGTTATGGCAAGCAGAAAGAAGTTCCTCAAGGTAAGTTTTTGCATCTATTCCCACGAGTATACGAACTGACAGCCACGGCGTGCGTGGGTGGTAGGTTATCATCCTCGGTGACAGCGGAGTCGGAAAGACATCGCTTATGAACCAATATGTACCCTTCCTTCCCTGGACGCTTGACCCATCGCACATGTGGAATCTAAAGACTATTCCCTAGGTAAATAAAAAGTTTAGCGGGAGCTACAAAGCTACCATTGGTGCCGACTTTCTGACAAAGGATGTTATGGTTGATGATCGACTTGTTACTCTGACTGTATGCTTCTTCCTTCCCTCCCCCCCTCCCATTCACATTGTGGGCTGATCGGTAGGGGGGCACCGATAGTTGTGGGACACCGCCGGACAAGAACGCTTCCAGTCACTAGGCGTGGCGTTCTATCGAGGCGCTGACTGCTGTGTCCTTGTTTACGATGTGAATAATGCAAAGAGTTTTGATAACTTGAATTCTTGGAGGGACGAGTTCCTGATTCAAGCCTCACCGAGGGACCCAGATACATTCCCTTTCGTAAGTACTCTAGCATCTAATTCAATGGCCTCAGAGCCTAACTGCTGATTGTGTAGGTTGTGCTTGGGAACAAGATTGATGTGGACGAGGCTAAACGGATGGTATGCCCACTTTCTCACCGCTTCGGTAGCCGGTGACTGGCAACTGGCATCTGAGTGCAAACGAGGCTAATGAATTGCAGGTGTCGAATAAGCGGGCGCAGGCATACTGTCTTTCCAAAGGCCAGTTACCGCACTTTGAGTGCTCGGCGAAGGATGGTGCAAATGTTGAGGTTGCCTTTGAGGGTATGATGGTTGAATTCCTCATATGATATTTTTCAGGTTTACTGACTGTTATTCCAGCCATCGCGAGACAAGCCCTCGCACAGGATGAGTCTGAGATCGACTACTTTGATCCGACTGTTAATACCGGATTTCCAATAGAGAGTGGTGGATGTAGTTGTTAGGTATTCAGGCTTTTCGATCATGGAAGGGGGTCGTGTGCATCTACAAGGGTGTTCATTTTCAGGCGGTAGTGTAATGTTGGGGTTTTCTATACTGGTAGCCTGCATTCTGGGCCGGGTCATTGCGTACACAGGGCGTTTGCGGGGAGGGGGTTTCATCTTCATCTTCTCGTTTTCATTTCCTTCCTCAAACCAAATTGTAACTGAGATATAATACGGGTAATTTTTCTGCACGTTTGTTGCGTTTGTTGCGATGTTTCGGAGTAGGCCAAGTGGGGTTGCTTTGTTGTGAAGGCATCAAAATCTCGATTACTGGTAGACTGATCAGGTTTAGCCTATAACTTGGACGGGTACCTTAGCTGAGCAACATACACTCGAGTAACAGTACAGCGCGGTACGAGCACAATACGAGCACGGTACAGCCGCAGATCTAATCTGATCCCGCACGCAATTCAGGGTAAAGGAGAGATAATTGTTAGCTCCGAAGCGACTGTGCTCTCTATGATATAGTGCAACCTAACCTAGCCCATGCCACCGCAATCTCGTGTTCTATCATTATCCTTTCTGTTCTGCAAGGGGCTAAACCTCCGAACCCAGGGATTTAGGCATGCGGTAGGTATCGTAGCGAGCTCACCTGCCCTCTCCTCGCTGTGTTCCGATAGAGTATATAAGTAGAAGGGTGGGTGAATGAATGTGAACAAGCTTCCCCTTGTATTCGCTGTTTACTACGACACCTTCTTTTACCCTTCGCCTAATAACCGGGTCACTAAGAGGGAAGGGAAGAAGAAGAAGAAGCAGAATAAGAACGAGAAAGAGGACGTGACACCGACCCTCATCTCACGATGCCCGCTTCTCCACCACCACCGCCACTCTCTCCGAGCTCCCCTCCTCCGGACTTTATCGTCCCGCTGTTACCCCCGCCGCCAACTCGCTCGAACACGCTTCCGCTAATGCCAAAGCCGCAGCCGCAGCCGATTCGTATATGTGTTCCCCCCCGCCGCAAAACCGTCGGCATCCTCCTTCTCGGCGTGGTAATCTTTCTCTGGGTCTTGAGCACCTTCCTGACTTTCGCTATATTCTCCGACGGGAGCTATACTAAGCCCTATTTCGTGACGTATGTGAACACGTGCTCGTTCTGCTTCTACTTACTTCCTGGGGTGTGGCGGAGGTGGTGGGGGAGGAGCGGGGAGGGGGAGCAGAGGAGGAGGGGGGAATATTCACGTTTGGGGAATGCGCCGTTGCCCGGAGCTGGGGGTGAGGATGGGGATGGAGTGGTGGTGGTGAATAAGGGTCCGACGGTGGAGGGGGAGGATATGCTTGGTGAGAGGGAGACTATAATGTTGAGTTTGCAATTTTGCTTGCTTTGGTTTGTTGTATGCGTCCCCTTTATGCCTCCCATAAACCTCGCATTACACTACTAATGAATGGGGGAAAAAGGCAAACTACTTCCAATCCTACTGCCTAAAATGGACCTCTGTCGCCAGCGCCACAATCCTCTCCTCAACCAGCAGTATTTTCACCCTCATATTCAGTGTGCTCCTGCGTATCGAGCGCTTCACTTGGACCAAATTCCTAGCCGTCATGCTATCCCTCGCCGGTGTTTCGCTCATCTCCTCCGTAGACCTGAGCCCCTCCTCTTCCCCATCGGCTGCGGAGAATAAGACTCCCGGACAAATCCTCCTCGGGGACCTGATGGCCCTCATGGGGGCCTTCTCCTACGGCGTGTACACAATCCTGTTGAAGGTGCGCATAGGCCATGAAAGCCGCATCAGCATGACCAGGTTCTTTGGCTTCGTGGGTCTGTTTAACTTTCTCGGGCTATGGCCTGGCATAATTATACTACATTACGCGGGCGTAGAAGAGTTTGAAGTTCCGCCGGATGCGAGGATTTGGTGGATTGTGGTGGTATGCTTATCCCCCCCCCTCCCCAAGTTTGCTTCCTGCTGACTTTGCTTGCGGCGGTGATGGTAGATCAATGCCAGCATTACACTGATTTCGGACTACTGCTGGGTGTACGCTATGCTACTCACCACGCCGTTGATCGTTACTGTGGGATTGAGCTTGACGATTCCGCTTGCTCTCCTGGGCCAGATGCTTGTACTGGGGGTTTGGTCTAGTGGGGTGTATTGGATTGGCGCAGTCTTGGTGTTTTTAGCGTTTTTGTTTGTGAATCGGGAGAGTGTGGTTAGCGATGGAGGAAGGGGGGAGGGAGAGGCGGGGAGGTGGGGGAGATAGTGTGGGCCTGTTGGGCGGAGGTATAGGGGATGGGTGCTGTGCTTTTTTCATTTTTTCTTTCAAGCGGTGGTGTCAGGAGTTTGGCATATACAATGTTGTCACATCATCTCGTCTCATTGAAGTTGTGTCATGCTTCTATTACAGGGTTTTCGTTTTTTATTTTATACTCTAAGCTAGACTTTCGAACGTTTTACACCCCTTCCCCTCCGCTTCCGCCTCTGCTTCCCCTCCCCCACCATCCTCCTCCGCAACATCCCCCTGCTTAAACGCCTCCTTCTCACTCGTTTCCTTCAGCGCCGCCTCTAACTGCGGCTCCCATTTTGTTGTGTCCTCGCTCGTTATGTCTTCCCATGGTATCACATTCTTACCTAGTTCGAATTGGCCCTGTTGGGTGCGGGTTAGTTGGACCATATGTGCTGCTGAGCCGAGGGCTTCTCCGAGGCTGTCGTGAGTAAGAAGTTAGTGGAGCAGCGAGGAAGTGGGTATGTGGGGGGTTACTCGTGGATTAGACTGCGAACGTAGAAGCCAGAGGAGACGGACATGCGGAGGGATGCTATTGGGGGGGGTTGAGGGGGGGATTGAGGGGGGGAGTCTGTCGTAGTGGATTCTTGGATAGTTTTTTCTGCCTGTCTGAAGAGTGTATCGTCCACTTTGGCTTTCTTACTCCCCCCTGCCTCCTCCTGTCCTTCCTCTTCTACTTCTAGCGCCCGCTTCTTGGATTCCTCCTCCCCCATCCTTCGCATAACTTCGCCGACAACCTTCTCCTCCACACCCCCCTCCTCACTAGGAAGTCCGAACTCATGGTCCCCACCCTTTTCGAACCCCACCAATTCCATACCAAGCACCGTCACGGGCCGTGCTTTAATCTCGACGGGCAGAGGTTTCCCCTCACGCGCATACTCGTAGTACCGCTTCCCCTCGTGATGCAGGGCACTGTAAATCGGCGGCTTCTGGAGTATCTCGCCGCGGAAGGCGCCTAGTGTCGAGTCAATGAGCTCGGGGGTTAGGTGGGAGTAAGGGGCGTGCCTGAGGATGCGGCCAGTGCAGTCATAGGTATCGGTACTGGCACCGAAGAGGGCAGTCGTTTCGTACGTTTTTGTGCAGGAGATGAAGGATGAGAGAGATTTTGTCCCGGTGCCTAGGCCTATCACTAAGACTCCGGCTTCACATAAACTGTTAGTGCTGGAGATTGTTCCTGGGGGGAATCGGGGGAAAGTGTGGGGGGTTATACTAGCCAGAGGATCAAGTGTCCCCCCGTGGCCCATTTTGACTTCGACCTGGCGGGACTTACGACGTCGCCGGCGCTGGTTCCGAGATAAAGAGTCGACGACTTCTTGCTGGGCTGCTAGGTCCGGCTTGAACCAGGCGTGGTTGCGGAAGATGGCTTGTAAATGCCTGATTACGGCTGCTGAGGTCAGGCCTTGGGGCTTGCTAACCGCTGGGATAGCATTTTGATATTAGATGGTGGTTGGGGGGATTATAGAGAGGGGATTTTACCAAAGAGGCCTTGTGGCGCCATTGCTATCCCAGGCATTGGCGGTTGTGAAGGCAAAGGTGATGGGAAGTTGGTGGTGATGACGATGGGGTGGTGGTGGTGGTGGGAGAATGATAATAGTATGATAGTGGTAAGGGTAGCACTGTGATCACGTGCCAATACTGTTGTGTGACATGATATAATAGATTACAAAAGACAAACGACAGGGTAGAGTTATAATAATAAGTGAAGGAAAGTATGATATCATGACATTGTTAAAAGATATCACTTCTCACTTGCTCACTAGATGGCTCAAGATAGGGTTACCGTATCGCACTCCGGCCACGTGCTGTGAGATGAGGGCACTGCAGCTATGATATGCTATCATACGGTACCGGCGTAATGGGACAAAGCCTTGAACCAACGGGCTGGGCCAAACAATGATACCTTACTTGTAGAGTACTCGAGAACAGCACGATGGTATTACGGCAAGCTATGTTACAGTACTGGGACAGTGAAATTCGGGGAAGAGAGTGGATGGAAGGTCTGATTGTCTCATTTTTATGGCCTTTCACGGATGCCCTTTGGCTGGGGAGGCGGCGGCGGTGGTGGTATGGGCATGGGCAGTGGGTCTCTCTGTCTCGTGCCTCCTTCTTTCTTTCTCCAAACCACACTTGTCTACCCTTGGCACCTTCCCTTCTCCTCTCCCTCCCGCCTTCCTCTTACTGCGCACTCACTCACTCACTCACCCCGTCCTTCTCTTATCTGCGGCAATTAGAAATACCTGTCGTGCCCCACTCTTTAACCCCGCGACCACCACTACCCTCCTCCAGGCCTTAACCTACAGTACTTCATTCCCCCAAGGTAGATCTACATTGCAACAAAACCAACCAAATTTTCCTCACGGTGTTCACTAACTCGCTATGATGGCCCACCACCAACATCCCCACGCTCGGGCTGAGAAGGAAATTCGGGGACCCTTGAGCCTGTCTCAGCAGATCAACGCCGCTACACGGTTTGTTTGTCTGCCTTTGTTCTAGAAATGTACCCGGATCTTATGATGGGGTTACTAACTGGGGGCTATTGTGTTTGTAGTGAAGGGCATGACAAGATTAACGTTATGATCATGAGTAGACTTTCTTTGGGTCTCAGAGGTCCGGCATTTCTCCCCCTTCTTTTAGGCCTGGAGAGCACTTCACCAGAAGCAGTGCGTGTACTGATGCTGTGTAGACTATAGGCTTTACCGTGAAGGCATATTCTCATTCCTCCAAGTCTACAAAGCCTTTGAAGACGCTTGGATGGCTGCCATCTCGCCGGAGGCTGCCACAGATCCGAGAATCAAGAACGTGTTGCAGAGGCTCTACTCCCTGCCTCTTTTGCGGACACCCCAGTTGGCCAAGGACCTTGAATACTTTTATGGCGGGGAAACCTATCCCCTGGTCGAGCCCATGTCCTCCCGCGCGAAATATCTTGCGCACATCAAGCAAGTCCTCTCCCAGAAGCCGCATTTGGTGATTGCCTATGCGCACAATTATTATATGGCTTTGTTCGCTGGTGGTAAAATACTCAAGTACCAGATTTCTCGGGCTCGGGGGTTTTTCCCGCGGCGGAGAAATATGCCTGAGGAGGAGTGTGAGGCTGCCGGGACGAACCTGTTTAGTTTTGAGGTTCCTAGGGGGGAGGAGGATTTGTTAAGATCTGGGTTCAAGGACGCTCTTGTAGATATTCAGTCAACCTTGACTGAGGAGGAGAAAACCGGTCAGTCATCCTCCCCCGCTGTTGCTCGCTGAACGGTCTTGCTGAAAAGTTCGGAAAGAAATAATCGAAGAATCACAAGCAATCTTCAAAAACAACGAAGTCCTTATTCTCGAGCTTGATCGCCTTTGCGCAGCGATGACTCCTTCCCCAAAGGATACGGGAATACTCACTCTTGGCGAGAGTAGGGAGATGGCGTTTATTAGGACCCACAAACTTGGTGTATTGTTTGTAATACTCTTTTGTTACGCAACTGTTAGGTTGTTTTACCTTTAGGTTGCTGTATTACCACCTATGGGGGGTGGTTGGGCGTTTAGGTCTTTTTTTTTTTTTTTTTTTGCAAATTCGGATGCCTAGGCTGGATGGATTTGGGTGCAGAGGATGTTACATGTCTGCTGGGTGCCTGTTTTTCGGATTATCGTATAAGCTATGGGTGGTGCAGAGGGTCATGGGGGTGATGTGTGGAGGGGAGAGGAGTCAAGCAGTGTAGTGCAGTCATGGGTACAGATACCTGTGCTCGAGGGGTAATGTGTGCCATTTATTTGAGGCTGTGTTAGCGCAAGACGAGTACTGTACGAGTATAGGCTCCAGGCAAGATGTTTTTGTACAAGGGTTGCCAAGCAAGTCCTTTAGTGGAAATAGAAGCAAAAACAGCGAGCAAGACATTGTGGTAGAAATTTGCTATATTTTCATATGCATCAAACTCTACGCCTTAGACATCCCTGCTATCCTCACCTTGTACGAAAACATCCTGCCTAGTACCTGTACTCGAATACTTGTCCTTGCCTTCTGGATAAGATGTGCCTAAGAGGGTTCCTCGCGCAAACTGCATGTGAGCCCCCGCAGCCAGGCGATTGTCCTGTACGACCCGAGTGGACATGTTACTACGGCCTCACATGCCCCCTTGCCTCGGCATGCACTACTTGCCGATGTGCATGGAAGTATCTACCAATAAACACGAGCAGGTTCCGAAAGACTGCCTGGGATTCAACGACTCTATATAGCTTTGGCAGAGACAGATTTCAGGGGAATCTACGATATCATACATCATTCCCTTTTCATCCCCAGAGTTGGCCCCCCGCTCCAAGATAGCGAAGATAGACACCTTCCCCAGGCCTCCAGTTTCATAGCCTTAATGTCCGGACTCGGAGATAGAAAGCTCTTGGAAGGAATTTTGCGTATTCCTCGAGTTAGTGTGAGGTCCGGCCGCTGGGTTTGTTGGATCTTGCCAGCGGATGTTCGCTATCAGCCTAATCCGTCCGACAAGAGCTTGTCATGGGCTGATGGGCAGGCGCACAGGGATCAAGTGGTGTGTGGTATGATAAGATTGGCGAATGCCTAGAGAGAGAGAGAGAGCGCGCCAACCTAATACTGTGCTCGGTGAGAACTAGTGAGCGGTATATTACTGGACCGGACCCGGAAGGTGGTTCATGGATTATCACTCGCTTGGTAAATGCCTGGCGGTGTAGCCTCAGAAGGGATAGAAAAAAAGTGGAGAATGGTTTGGTTTGGCGTTGAGTGTGAGAGACTGGCTGTCATATTTTGCTGGGGGTTAGTTAGTGTGAGGTGTTTCTCCAGTAAGGCCACAGGCGAGCTGATACAAGTCATGATGTGTTACTGGGTTTGAACTATTAAAATACTCTGACTAAGAAGAATTCGGGTAGGGAGGGAGGGAGGGGCTGGTTTGGGGGTAGCAACTAATAGAGGGGGACAAATCTAGGCACATATATGCTTACTGTGTTAGAAACCTCTCTGGGAGTGAGAAGAATTACCGTAGGTGAGGGAATGAATTTGGGGGGGAATAGGGAAGGGGTAATGGATGATAAAATGGGGAATGAGTAGGAATACCTCGACTGAATTAGGGCTTTGGCTTGCTGGGGACTCAGCTTTCTTTTGGATATTACTTGTCAGTCTGGGTAGGTCACTGTGGTGGCTAACTGGGGGTGGTTTCTTGGTGAGACAGTTGGTATAGTTCATGAGGTGTAAGAAAAGTTGGAACCTAGTTATTGTGGCAATAGAAATGAAGCGGTGTTTAATGTCTATGTGCTTGGAATGATTCTGAGTAACTCGGGGGGCACTCTCGTCGTTAAGTGAATAACTAACTGGGGAAACTATGAGCTCTTTGGTGTCCAACAGCTGCGGAACTGTAGTAGTGCATTTGACTCTTTTGGCATGGGATCGCTTAGGAGTTTAAAGAGGGGCGGGATGGGAGATGGTAAGGGTTTCGTAAGAGTATGAACACAGGTTCGGGGGGATTTCTGGTGACGAATTCTGTGGTTTTCTCTCTCTTCCCACTGCTGGTTCTGGTATAACTTATACATCAGCATGCCCCCGCCTTGGTGGTGACAGGGCAATGAACCCTGTGTTCTTGGTCCAGATGATAGCGATATTTACTCATGAATAGAGGTACCGTACCGTAAGAACTCGAATAAGCGATCCTTGTGCCAGATAGTTCGAACCAAAAATCTGCCCCTCAAGATAAAAATAAAAAAGAAACACCAGACCTTTACCAAGAGGGGCGACTCCAACGTCCTAGCACAAGGATCGTTTATTCGAGTTCTTACGGTATATTAGACACTTTTGGCAGGTCCCCTTTTTTCAGTTTGAATTCTGGTTCAAAAAAGGATAGCCACCTTTAGAACCATTTTCAAAATTGCCAAATACTGCTATTCCATACATACATACATACATACATATAAGTTAGCTCAGTGCCAAGATGGATGTGATCAAGAAATTATAATAGCATCGGGTGTCAAACTTCTAAGCTCACTCAATTTACGGCTAGTGTCATCTGGGCATTTGCCCAGGTATCCTTGCAGTTAATTATGCCTATCATTTTTCGAACCCGAATTCGAACAACTCAGAACAGCTGTCTGCTCGAAGTGTCTAATAAAATCCCCCCCCCCCCCCTTTTTTTTTTTGAAGAATACTTGGTATTAATGGTGAGTCTTGGAATAGTCAATCTTCCCTTCAGCCATCACTCCCTATTCTGTTATACCACATTTTAAACTCCACGACCAACACTTATGATGGGGATTGACTCCTCTTAGGTATCGTAGGGAAGCCCGGATAACCAGTCGTCAGAACCAGGAGGCCCGCAAGGTAAACCACGCGAGAAGAAGAATTAAATACCTCAAGGGCAGAGAAGAGTTTACAAAGTAGCTTCAGCCCCTCTAGTCGAGCCATGATGGGAATGTGAGTACAATAGTAGCATGCTCAACGGGGGTTGTTGCATTATTGTGAAGCTCCCGAATAGGTAATAATTTCAATCACCAGGTGGATGGATAACAGCAAGCAAGGTATATCCTGCTCCCTACTAAGAGGGAGGGTGCTACATGTTAGTAGTATGATATATAAAAACTGAGAGCAATAGAGAACCTGGCCTGACACCGGAAATCTCTTCTCTCTGCCTTAGCTCTGTTGGATCTTTTATTTTTATTTACCCCAACTCATGTCTGGGAGAGAATCCCTTCACTTCTTTCTTTCCATAACTGAAATAGGGCAGCAGCCATGGCCGCCCAGGAACAACTACTATTCCACGCCCCTGCTGCTAGTAGTCGGCTGGAACGGTGGGGGGAAGGAAAAGAGAACTCATGAAATCTACAGTAGGTTCCCGTGATCACACCTAGTAGAGTGCTGTGTACGAGTGGTGTCCTGTTGGCGTGGGAATTCTGTCGCTGGGTAGTCCGAAACAGTCTATCATTCTATGGTTGAGGAGGGGAATTTTGTACCGTCGTAGTCTAGTTGTGATCCTTTCTTGGAGAGATGCATGCTATACTTTCTAGCCGGGATCCCGCAGGCATATGCCCCTCCCTTCATAAATTATAATAGTTTTGTGGTTACTTTCATAGCCTTCTTCCCCGAGTGAGATGTAGTGAGGATGATTGTAAAAGCAGGTGAAAACTAGAATCAAGATCTCTACTCTGTCCATTGGATAAAATACTAATCCCGACCAGGTACTAATGATTGAATAATCTGTGGATTCATGACCTAGTGCATACATCGGATGGAGGAAATAGGCTAAAACTCCAGGCAGGGCAGATCATTCATCCATCATCACTCAGAACTGGTAAGAACCGCTCCTCGTCCAAAACCGTTCTAGCCTCTAGGCTAGACTTGAGCCAGTCCTCCGTTACGATTCGGGGCATGCGTGGACGCCTATGAATGACAATGAGTGGGAGTGTGAAAAAAGAGTGTCCTGGGTATATACCATTTGATAGCTTCCCTGAGTTCACGGAGTCGTTGTTGACAGTTAGAGGCTACGATATGCGTTATTTCGGTGTCATGGAGGTCGTGGGCTATACAGGCGCCAGCAAACAGGGCCAGACATGCTGATGGCTTGAAGCTGGAAACATTTAGTCAGTAACAGCCAAGAATCTTGTGTCCACGGGGGAGTACCTTTCATTAGATTCCCCTTGATCTGGCGTGTCGACGTAGATAACAAAGGTCTTGAACATCCAGCCAGGGAGCTCGTCCAGCTCTCGTTGGTCAGGCTCACTGAGGCCCTCGACAAAGGCCGCTGCGAAAGTCCTATCAATGGTTCCAGACATATCTTGAAGGAGCTGCTGACAGCGTTAACGATCGCGAAATTCGAAAGTAATAAGGAGACACTTACTTTACTCAGTTCTTCCATGGTAAGATCTCGGGCATAGCTATCCCCAAATTGGTCTATAGTGGCCGCTACTCGTCTCTCTACTTTGGCGGTAGCGTGTAATACGTGCCTAGAGGTGGGAAAGCGATTAGCGAGGATGTCGAGAACAGCGATTAAATGGGTCCGTAGCGTATACCTAGCTTCGATAGGAATGATGTAGCAGCCTTTCCGACCACGCTGTAGGTCCAGCTCGTGTTGCCGAATGCAGTCGAAAATCCACGTAGGACGAATGACATCGTGAGTTCCCTCCTTTTTGAGAGCAGATATTTTGACGTTATCTAATGAATTTCAGATGAAATCCCCGGTAATGTATGGGAGCTGGAAGGGAAGCCTTACTTCTATCCCCAATGATATGAGTATCAGAAACTGCATCCTTAGTTTGATATATCTTCCCACCGTGAGACTTGATGAGTCGTTCCATCTCAGCCTTACCCATTTTTTTTGGCGTCGCGGCGTCAGACACGACATCTGTAGTCGAATCAGCAATCAAGGCAGAGAGGAGAATTTCTGGTAGGTGTACAAAACGAGTGCCCTCCGAAGAGTTGTGGACCACCCTGAACCGCTGATGAAATGAAGTCCGCAGGTTTATCACTTGCTCCAAGAACAGCATATTCGCGCTTAATTCGCTTTCCGGTTCTCTGTTTTCGTTTCTCAACCTCTATTCTTTTCTCTTCTTCTGCCTTTTCTTTCTCAACCTCCTCTTTGAGCGCAACGAGCTCTGAAATGCTAAGCGCACTTTGCCAGTCTTTGTCCTCACGTATGCGCCTGAATCGCGGAAACCGCAATGATTTACCTACCCGAAACTCATCTGTTGGGATAACGCTAGCCGCCTTGACCTCCAGGACTATAGACTTGTCAGGTCTGATCCAGACGTCAGGTTGATCCACGCCGCGCCCACCCGCCACGATCTCAATGTATTCATTCGGCGGTTTTTTGGGATCCCAAGGGACCCACTGTGAGTCTGTCATATGAGCGAGCTTAGAGTAGTCGTTCGCAGTAAATCCACCACCGACTTTACAGAAGGAACGGAATTTCATTGGATTCCCCCCAGGCTCAAGATGGTTCCCATCCACACGCAGTCCACAGAGGTAACTCGACAAGATCCCACCCCGTGTGCCGCTACCCCAATAACCACCTAAGACAATTAAGTCGAGTGATTCACCAAACTCTGTCATGTATTCTGGTTTGACCTTCATCCAGTCATCGTTTCGGTCGTTAAGGCAGTACATACTCCTTGGGTTCTTTCAGCCTATCAGTGAGGATCATGGACTCGCACTCGGTCAACACCGAGGAGAGAAGCAAACCTTTATTACTAGACCTTCGCTAGCCTCAGAAATGACCTTTCTGAGGGCTCTTTCAATCTCAACAGCTTCTCGCGCTACCTCGTATCCGTGGACCTCCATTCTGCGGACTACATTTTTGACGCTTCGTTCGAGTGCTATGCGCCTATCCTGCAATGTGTAATTGATCAGGCACTCACCATTTAGGTGAAGAATATCGAATACCCTGACTGTAAGGATAGTAAGTGAATAGAAAACGATCTTAAGCGAGGTAGGTGTTATAGTTACATAAAGGGCGAGGACCATCACCATAGGGGTTTCGGATCCCTTCAAGAGCTGCGGTTTTAAGCGTTCCAAAAGCGACTACACAGTCCAATCTTGGGTCCCAGGTGATCATCTCACCGTCGAGGATGATACTATATGCTTGGTCAGATTTAATACCAGATAGCAAATAAGATAATTACGGATGTACCTCTTAACGCCAGTGTCGAAGGCGCCACGGAGGTGTCTTGTTAGGCTCCCGTCATCAAAACAGGAGCCATAAAGCCTAGTGTAGTCTTTGGCTTTGCGACTCCAGAACATAAAGTTGCCGTCCTCGTAGTGCATCTGCATCCGCTCGCCATCTAGTTTTTCCTCAATCCAGAAAACGGGGTCCTCGGGAGTAAGATGCATAGCCTTGACGGCGTCATCTAGGGAGCGTTTCTGAAATTGAGCCAGTTGAGGTTGAAAACATGACATTAGTGATACCGATTTGCCCTATGTCAGAAGGTAAGCTAGATTCGCAGGAATAAGTGAGGGAGTATGGGAGAAGTGCACATCAGAGTCCATGCGGAACTCGAGATCCGAGAGTTCCCAGCAGACACGCTTGAGTGACGACGATATATTGAAGAGAGCAGCGGCATCAGGGTGCCAGGCACTAAGTACAAGAATTAGCTAAGTTGATTACCTCGACGGGCTGTCTAGTCGGTTTTCGCGGTGAAAAAGCGGATCGTGAAGTCCAAATTACAGCAACAGGAAAACTAGACCCACTCAAAGAAGGTTTTTTCGGTAGCACCAACTTTCATCTCTATACTCAATGGGACAATTAGTAAATATTTCAATGGTCGCATCAGGAAAGGGACGATCATACGTCTCATTATTATTCTAATCAACCACATTAGTTCACTGGCGTTCATGTTGTTGTAAAACTCGGTCACTATTGGAAGCTGCTCTCCCCTGAATACTCAAATCTGATTAGAGGAAGTGCAATAATAGGCACTAATACTGGGAAGGTAAAGGTACTCTTTACTCGCTAGCGAGAGACTATCTAGCATAGAGTTTACTTTGGAAATGGTCAGGTTTCCAGGAGTTGTACGCATTGGCCGCTTCTTGATAATCTCTGGATTTTATATTAATGGGTCAGCATGGCACGTCGAAAACGCAAATATGGCGAATGAGGATATGATGGAAGAACGGCTTCAAATAGGAAAGAAAGGAGTGGATGGAGTGCTACCATAGCAGCGGAGCGCAAAATCCCCAGCGCTCCGGGATGTGCCAGGGTGTTTCCAGTTAACTAGCGCATAACCATCATCACTATCTTTATTGATTTTCATGACCTTGACTAACAGTCTACCGATAGTTTTTTCTTTAAGATGATAACTAATTTACGAATCAGCATTAAAAGAATGATGCTTTTGCCCGCAAAGGTATAACATACACACTTCTATCCCGATCCTTTTCACAGAGTATTAGCCTGAGAACAGGATATATGTCATTGCCAACTTCGCTGCGCCACCGAGAGATGAAACGATCGATGATATTTCTTCGAATCTCATGAGGTTTTAATGCTCTAGTCCCACGGATGCCTACTCCGGTCTTCTTCTTTTTATTCGCAAGCAGTGGCTCAAAGAGGGAGAGATAGAGATCCGCAAAGGGTAACGTCGGGTTCTTATTTCTCGGTCGATTCGGGTACGATCGATCAAGTTCGGCGTCGGTGAGAATCGTGTTGGATCCGAACCCATCGCCAGAAGGATCTACAGGAGCCCTTGGGATATCTGGAAGGTCAATGTCATCAATATCAGACATTCCGAGCACAAAGGCGAACTCAAGAGTGGGAATGAACGGTGTGTTGCTGTGGATTGGAGCTGGGTGGCCAAAAGTATATGAGGGTCAACATCGGGAGACGTGACTCACAACAACAACGCGTTGAGGCTCAAAAGAGCATGGTGATTGGTTTCAGGGTCGCGATACCCAGAGGGTAGGTAGGGTAGTCCATCGTCGCCACACTACCGTATGACAAGATAAGGAACGCCAAGGGTTCAGGGTTTTTCGTTCGTTATAGCGAGGCTTTAGAAGAAATTCCTTGTAGGGAGGCCCCTTTTTCCACAAGCAGGGGTGCAAATTCCCAGAGAGTCCATTCGTAATAGCGAGGTTCCCTTATAAGGCGGTGCAACCATGCTTGCAACACCCTAAACCCTGTCAATTCACTGAGTGAGCGCAGCCCCTACCCCTCAAACCCCTCTGGCACCCCGGAACCTCCAAAAAACGTCAAATAACGATCCCCCAACTTTCCGTTTTTCACAATTGATTCACCCATTATGACCAGCAAAGTAACTGTGCGTGCTGCCGTGGCTTCAGGTAGGCAAATTGGCACCTTCTTGCCAAATATTGAGCTCACTATTATCCATGCAGACGTACAAGTAATTCTGGAGATAATTAAGGAATTGGCGCTTCATGAGAAAGAGTCAGATAAGGTACTCGCTACCCAGGAGAGCTTGCATGACACATTAGGGTTCAAGGAGGGCTCAAAGCGCTATGCAAAAACCCTGTTGTTGTATGAGGACGACAAGCCAGCCGGAATGGCGCTGTGAGTATTATGCCATTATTAACCATTGTGAACGCCAGATAGCATGCCGCTGACGCAGAGGATTGAGATAGGTACTTCAATAATTATAGCACATGGAGGGCTAAGCCCGGAATCTACCTGGAAGATCTCTTCGTGAGGCCTCAATTTCGCGGAAAGGGGTATGGCACAACGCTATTAGCTACCCTAGCAAAAGAGGTGCTCGATATTGGTGGCGCGAGATTAGAGTGGAGCGTTCTCAAATGTGCGTTGCCTACTGAGAGCAAGACAGGATGATGTGAAAATTGACAATGATGGGAAAGGGAACGAACCGTCCATAAAGTTTTACGAAGGAATCGGGGCAACTAATATGGGTAAAGAATGGCAACAGATGAGAGTGGATGGGGATTCTTTGGAGAGTTTGGCTAGAAGAGGCGCCCCCGGAGACGGAAAATAACCGAGAAGCGGGTTAGAAAAGGAACGGGATCAGTCGAATTGCAAGAGGAAAAGCGGAAATCTGGAAATAGCAATCGAAGCCAATCAGTAGATGATAGGAAGATAACTACCCTAAGGTCCTTACAGGGAGTATGTGACCTGGAGGCCGTGCTTAACCTCACTACCTTTCTCAATAATATTATGCCTACCAGCTAGGCACTAACCCCGGTCCATCAGAATTCATAAAATTAGCCATCTTAGAACACCTTTCCACAACCGCACCTTCTGGTTTATTTATCATAATACTATTATGATAGCATGCATGCGGTGTTAATATGATTCTCGGAACCCGACAACTACTTCTAGGGCACAATTTTGTCCAAAAAGTATTTAGACCGTTGCTTACCACCAAACCCGGGGAAACAGAGGTCAAGGAGGATAGACCCCTGGAGCAGAGGCATGACTTACTAGGAGTATGGTAGGTCGCAGGCGGGTAGATGTTACCTGGACTGTTGGTATAGTGTATTAGTAGTTTTTGACTTATGACAAAAAGCAGAGGTTATTTAGTGGGTATCTCATGTAGTTAATCTCCTGCTTCCTGTTGATAGAAGCGAGGACTAGATGCCATTTATTAAAGGGTTAGTAAATGAATTTTTAGTATAGGGATTGAGGAAATGGCAGTTTGGATGGGACGGGGACTGATAGGGAGGATATTAACTTAAAGGAGATGCGGTATATTTTCACTATGAATGGCTACTAAGAGCCACAATAGTGAAACTCATATTGGTCCATGTGCTAGAGAACTCGAGCATCATACATAAAGGTCTCTTAACAAAAACATACTCTCTTTCAAGTACTCCACACATAAATTAGTAGCAGCGTTTGTGTAGGGACTACACCGACTTAATAAATTCGAGTGATCTTGTATCACTCTAGTCGGTGGGGAAAAGTCGGGCGTGTTCTTGGTGCTATCATAATCCCCTTCACAACCCAATGTCCCATTAATCACAGCCTGTGGCTGCTCCAGCATACTTCTAATTATATCATACCCCACTACTAGCATTTAGGGTTAATAGCCTACTTAAATTATAGAAAGCTATCATATATATCTTAATAGTATTGAACCCTCACAAGGCTATTAGGAAGCTAGAAGTTGTGAGCTGTGAGCTATAATAGCAGCCACAGTTTGTTTGGCGGTTAATACAAGCACAGGGGCCTCGGCACCCGGGCAAGAAAAGAAAAAAACGTGAAAGGCCTGCCAAGCCTAAAAATGGCAGTGCGCCCGACTTAACCTTGCACAGTGCCCGAGGACCCCTGAGTGCTTGCCCCTTCCTCCGAACTTCTATCATAGCCATTCTGAGTCCTGATATAAACACCAAATACTAGTATGATATCGTTCGTTCAAACAGAAACCCTGAGACATACTAGCTACTCTGCTCGCTAGCCCGCAAATGTTGAACAAGGCAGCCCGCTTATTTACAAAAAGTTTACGGTCTACCGGTATATGAATACTCGGGCAGACTAGCTCCTAGTTACGCTAACGGTAGTCATTCTCTGCGCACCCTTAGCCATAGAACTTAGCGCGATGAGGAGAGAGCCTCGTCTAAACGTCATCTCTCCCTCCTTTGTGCATGATTTCCAAACAATGCCCCTATTATTCATAGACTGCCCACGGTAAGTATACCATACATAAGCTATAGGCCATGGACCAGGTAGGTATTGGGGGATATGGTGCTGCAAGCACTATTACAGATAGCTGATGCCAATACGGCGGGAGAATAACCAGCGAGGGAGCGGGAAATGACGAGGGAACGCGAAAATATGTGTCCAGTTAATTTCATGCCCCACCACGATTTACGATTGAATCCAAAGAGTTAGGAAATTAGACAACCAAGGAAAAAACAACCGAGTGGAACGAAAAACGAAGAGGGAAAAGGTGCAGATTAAAAGTGATAATTTGTTCTCAAAGCAAAAAGAAAGAAGGCAAGGGAAAATGTAGAGAAATAGAAAAGGCAACACAATTGGGGAATTGCGAGACACATTACTAAATTTTGTGTATAAATAGTGTAGGGAATAATATTTTGGGGGATATCCTACCATCCCTATTTCTCCTGCCAATTGAACGCCTCCCTAAGGTCCAAAATTTTTCCGGTTCTAGGCTAACTATTACAACCAAGTATATGAAAGCCATGACCGTCGATCCCCCCCCACAACCACCCGACCCAACTCAATAGAAATGTCCTCTGTCAAATGAAACCGTTAAAAGGAAATTTTTTATGGGAGTAAAAAGCAATAAAAAAACCAACCTCTACACGATGATGAGTAGCCAGCACTCGAATCAAGTATAGAACAAAAGATAACCCCCAATCACCGCAATAGCCATACAGAAAAACAACCGAAAAACAACGCAAGATGCAAAATAGTGACAAAAACAAAGACGACAAAGGAAAGATAGGAAAATGAAAAGAAAATGCGCATGAAGGGCGGAGGGTAAAAGTAGAGATATTAAAGCGTCATACCAAAGGATTTATATGTCCCAGAGATACTGGGGGATTCCAAATGGGAAGCTGGGTCGGTTACATTCCGTTCGCTGCGGGTGGAACTCCCTGTGCTAACGAAAAGTGCATCATCTGCTGCATGTCTAAGTCATCCTGATCCTCGACTGACGGCGAGTGACCTGATAAAGCTAGTGATTGCTTCGAGTACAACTCACTCAATCCAACACCGTCGTCCGAAAGGGGATTTTGCTGATCGTATGGCTCAGGGAACAATTCGCTGCTTGTGGATCGGTGTAGATGGGGCAAGGGGGGCGAGGTACTGGCAATCACTGGGTCACCATGATCCATCGAAATAGGAGAAACAGACGTATTAATGGCGTTGGTTGTGTCGACCATAGGCGAAAGGAAAGGCAAGCTGTATGGGGTACCATAGCCAGCATTGTTGCCCACATCATGTTGCAGCGAAGAGTTGATCATAGAGGGGCTAGCATAATCCGAAGGAGAGGTGGTAGTAGCAGCCGACAGGGGGTATGCTGATCCCGGTCTATAGTCTAGGAATCCAGAAGATGATGTATCAATGCGGAGAGGGTTCGAAAGTCCCGAGTTCACAAGTGCATGAGGATGCTGGGGAGCAGGAGCATAGAGATGGTCTTGAGCATCCTGGAATGAAAATGACGGCATGTTCTGCTGGAGCTGAGAGAAATCAATCGCGAGCGGAACAGAACGACTTCTGGTACGCCTATGCTTCTGATGAAAATTGTGCCCAGGAGCTGGGTCCTGTGGGTAACCGGTATGAGCGTCAACATCGTTAGATGAGGCGGGCCGCACAATTTGGGGTGATACAGGGGCGGAAACAGAAAACGTGGGGTTGTCATAAAATTGCTGCAAATTTGATTGGGCGTGAAGGTGTCTATTCGCATATGCATCCAAGGTCATTAACTTCGCAAGCTGACTCTGGAGAATCTTTGGGTGTCCTCCGAGCTGATGGGTCAAGATTTGAGAGGCCTGCTGGTCCTCGGTAAAATCACCACACTGGTAAAATCCACCGGATCCAGATGCAGATCCAGACGAGTCCATGAAGAAGTTGGGAGGCTGTGTCAAGGTAATGACAAGCTGACCCTGCTTCTGTGCCCCGTGGGGTGTGACCGGCGAATCCAGACCCTCAATTTCGATGCTCTTGATATATGCGAATGGATACTCAATCTTATAGCCAGCTGAGTCATTGTTGATGTAGTAGGTAATACAGGCCTTCTCAGGCGAATAGAATATAACAAGGTCCATCGCGTTCTGTCCAACCCGACGCCAGGACCCAATGCTCAATGAACGACATGTGAAGTGGTGGATCACTAATCGAAGTTAGATTCATTCCATGATTTTCACCTCGATGCGGAATTTCCAGCATACCGATCTTTCCCTGAGGACTTTGCTCTGGGTTCAACATATTACCATTGCCATAAGCCGAAAGACTTCGGGACCGATCTCCCATGAGACCACGAGGGAATGCTTTTCCATTTTCCATTGCTTGCATAGCGAAATACTGCCGCACGCAATCAGGGACAGCGTCACACTCCTCCCCAGTCTCAAGGCTCTTCTTCGCCAAATGCTTTATCTTAGCACGACTGCAAATGTAAGACGTTAGATCATTTTATCCAATACTACGCAAAACGCTACGTACCGATTTTGAAACCAGATCTGTACTGATCGCTCGGTCATGTTAATTTCCTGGGCGATCCGTTCACGAACAAGGGCTGTAGGTGTCGGGTTCTTATTGAACTCCGCCTCCAAAGTAACCAGCTGCTCCTGAGTTGCACGTTGGCGCTTCTGATTCTTTTGCTGCTGGGTGAGGGTGCTCTTGCGCGGAGGTCGTCGCGACATGTTTGCTTGTTGATGTGGGGGAGAGGGAGAAGGGCTAGTCATTGATGACATCCTGCTAAGTGTTGTGAATGTGAGGTGAGAGTAAGAATAAACTATAAACCTCAACCTAGTTGTCAACCGATGACTCTGTGAATCTTCTGAATCTGTAATTTGACTCCGAATTTTCGTACCTTGCACAAATTTGGCACTTTAAGCCGGCTACTGTAGTCGAAGGTTGTGAATGGGGCTTCGCGGTAACTCGAGAGCAGCCGGGAACTCTAAGAAACGCCCGAGTTATGGGGCAAAAAACGGCAACGGCTTATCGACAGTTAACCTGAACTGTATAGAATCAAGTCGGATAATTTGGAGGTGAGAGTGATGCGTAAATCTCAAAGTGCTTGTGATCGTGTGGAAATTTCGCGCCGGTCGGAGACGTAGAATCCCAAAAGCTGGTTCTTTTTGGAGAAAAAGAGAAAAATTGTCGAATGAAAGAATGAAAAGATTAGAAAAAACACAGAGAGTGTGGAAGTGTCGTCAACAGGATGAGTGTTGAGAGCACGTTTGGAAAAAGGTAAAAATGGGCTGTGGGCCGCGGTCCTGACGAACGTCGTGAAAGTGTGGTGATGGCTGAAGAGCCTAGAGAAGGAAGTAAGAAAGGACTAGTGAAAAGGTGCCAAAAAGGAGCGTCTAGGACAGCCGAATGAGTGAGGCTAGGTCCTGAAAAAGGCGAGCAAAACTAAAGAGTATAGAGATGGAGCAGAGAAGGGAAGATCACGAAGCCTTGAGATCAACTGTAGGTGGGTGGTGTAAAGGGGAGAGAGGGAGGAGCGAGGAGAAGGGGGGGGCGTGCGTCTGGGGAGGAGGCGATGACCGCCAACCAGCCAGCAGCAAGCATCCAGGAGTTAGTGAGTAGCCTAGCGACCACGCCCATCCACACCTCATTCATCATCATCGATCCATCACTACACACCCACACCATTCCCACTCACCTCTTGAAAAGTCGGGTAGTCAGGCACACACGGCGACGGCAGCACCAGTCCAGTCAAGGTACCCGTAGACCGGTCTTTTTATTCTTTTTCCTCTTTCTATTCTTTTCTTCTTTTTTTCTCTTTTCTTCTTTCTTTCTTACTTTCCTTTTCCCTTTCCCTTTTTCCCTTTTCCACTTTTTTAACGCAATCTACAATTATGATACGGTCTCCTCACTCCGTTACCTGAATTGGAATGCGAGGAGAGGACAGGCAAGCAGGTTAACGCTGCTCACATCTAACACCCCGTACTGAGACTGGACGGATGTGTGTTTAGTTCAGCGGGACCGGTGTGGCGAGCGAGGTCGACCCAGGGAGTGCCGAATTGAGCATACTGCCTTTTTGTGAATGGTGGGCAATGCGAGTATCATACAGTACTCGAGTATATCTTTGTGTGGGTGCATTGCCTCTCATCGGGAGAGGGGGGGGTAGGTCGCGCTGGAAGGACAACCAAAGTGCAACTTCTCCTAAAGTGCAGGGGGCCAGAGAAGGGGATGTTTGGATGTGGGCTCGTTCGAACGGTCAGCGTAGCGCACCTCTCTTTTTCTCCAAGCAAATAATCACCAGGGGTATGGGAAAGTTGCTGGGCCTCCTTCCGTTTCCGCCCTTCTCGCACATGCTCCCATCTCAGCTCAAAACGCAAAACAATAAATGGACCAGTAGACTACCGCACAGCACCTTGGTATGAATTTCGGTTGTTCCATCTCTCCCCACAAGTTTTCCCCCTATACTGTCATAACATCTCAACCAATACCAAAAAACAACATATTGCCTCGTAGCCGAACTGGTAGAAACAAACCGGTCTCACACGGGCACCAGACCAGAAAAGAAGAAAAGAAAAGCAAAGAAGAAGAAAAAAGAACCGCCCGAGGTAACTTTGGGGCTAATTCATCCGCCCTCTGGAGAGCCTAGGCAATGTTTCCTCCTTCCCACCCAGACGCCAGGGGGCCGGAAGACGTCCAAAATGTTAACCCGCATAAAGCACAAGAGATGCGAAAAAGAAACGTATTGCACGCGGTAAAAAAAAGTGACAGACCAACCGTATCACCGTTTACGAGATGGCCTCATCCATGCTCAAAATGCCGGTTTTCGGGACGGTACCTGAATCACCCAGCGGCAACAACCCATGATACTTGTCACTTGTACAGGACTCCCCATCGGAATAAATTTATCTGTCATGCTGCCTAATTCCCTGAATCCATATATACTCTAATATAGTGCACTAAGTACATGCCTCTTCACATATTATGACGCTAAAGTACAGTTGAAAAAGGTTCAACAACCAAGCAAACCATCCGGGTCATCGTGATGTCTGTGGGGGGAAATGGGTGAAGGAATGTATTCAAGACTACAGCATCCGGCGGACGACATGCTGTGAACGCGCAGCGTTTTGGAAGCTACTCCTGATTTCCTCTATTTATTTTTTTCCTTTTTTCTTGTTATACCATTCCCCCCCCTCTCTCCCCCTCTTCCCAGTGGAGTCCGAAGATAGAATGGGTTCCATTGGTGGAGAGCGGAGGACTGTGGATTAGCGCGCCTGAAAGCTCGAGGGAGTTGGAAACGATTTGCTCCTTTTGGAGCTGGTCTGAGACCTTCAGCCCGATACAGGCATCAATGGGTAGGGCACGAGTCAAACAGGCTGTTGACGAATGAGAATTACAATAGCAGGTGATTCCTTTTTGTTACCCTACTTTGAGAAATTTCTCCTTTCTACTCCCCTGGTTTTCGTCACCATTGAAGACTGTAACGCCCTGCTCATGGCAATGAGGAGATCTAGCAGGAGGTTTTCTTTGTACCCCCGACCAAGTCGAAGATGTTTATTCTGTTTCTACTATGTTTGTTTTTCTTTTGTTTTTCATCCCGCCCAGCATACTAGCGGGATGAAAGTTCCCAGGAATGGACAGAAGGAGAGATCATATTGGGGGGGTTATCAGATCGTCGGATCATAAGATCGTGCTTGGAGATTAGTTACACCATCAGATTATTATCTCGACGATGCTTAGCCAAGACAGCCCGTTCATCAAGGTGTGACGTCCCCCGGCGTCTAAAATCCACCCTCACCAAGACCAACCAAAGAAATAGTAGCTCAACAAAGTCCTCGAGAAAGAACTCTGTGTAGAGCTACTTGAGTGCCTAAAATTAGCTTCTCGTACACTGCTTTGTTGAAAAAGAGTGTACAGGTAGAGGGGCTTTTTGTAAAAAGCGAACCAGGTTATAAATTCATGTCAAGGCACTACATTTATATACCATAGAATCTCAAATAATTGGACTATGTGCTATACCGGTAGTGCCGGACAGCGGTAACTTGGGTAAATTGGCATGAATGGTACTGCTCCATTAATATTTGACATTTTCTTTTATTGGGAGGGAAACCAAACACTCTTCCGTGTTCTCTGCAAGGGGCGGCCCTTAGATGAGTTATAGTGTCTGGTTATGGTTTGTAGAGGTTTAAAGTTGACATTTTATTCAGGAAAACTGCCCACCCTACTGCCAAAAAAAGAAGACCTAAAAGCCCCATCCCGAACTTTTCTCACACCGTTTGATTATGATATCATACGAAGACTAAGAGCTCCCAAAAATAGTAAGATAGATTACCCAATTGGGGGCTTGGTATGATTAATCAGCAGAGTGGGCAATCGTACTCGAGTATCATAATATTATTATGTACGATACGGAGGTACAGCTCTTAGGTTTTGTATGTGCTACTTGTACAGGGGGTAGCGCCAGCAAACCTCGCTGGTGGAACATACAAAACTTACAGAAGGCGCTGTATGATATATCAATACAATACCATAAAGAGTAGAATAATTAGACCTCACACTCAGACGACTAGAATTTCCTCCTTTGGATTACAGGGAAAAAAGACAGAAAAAAATCAGTCTCTCAGCTCTCCACTGAGACAAATGAAAATAATAAGAAGACCAACCTTACTAGGAGAGACAGCCCCGACGTACGAGCGTGAGGTCCAATTGTTTCAGTTTCTAGTGGTCTAGGGGGTTGACAAAAGTCGGGCGCACTTCGGAAAAGGGACGGACGGATTGTGTGAAGGCGAAGGTGGATTAGGAAGTTCGAGTGATATCAGATGAGCAGAAATTGGTGTGGGCAAAAAGTCATGGGCACTTCTGATAGCGGCTGATGTATGTCGACGAAGGTAGAAATGCGCGAGTGATATCTCATGATCCCGTTCATGCTTCTATATTTTGTTTGTATGCAGAAAATCAATACAGCGTTGCTCCCCGCTCAGCATCGATAACTGGTTCAGGGAAAAAAGCGTCTGCACCAGGGGGATAGCTGTTGGGTCCAGAAGCTGAGAATCTGTCCTGACCTTCAAGTTCCTGTGCACCCAGGCCGCTCTGAGAGGCCAGGATCATACTGGTTGCATCCCAGTATGCCAGACGCAATACACCTGACTCTCACGGCACCTTATAGACCCAGGTGGGCATTTTCTCTCACTGGCCTTGGAAGACTAGTGAAGCAGTACTAGATCTCATACATTGGATGCCGATGAATGTACCTGATGACATATACTCACATCTGAATACTTCACGATTACAGCAAAGATATTCAGAAGAAAAAAGCCTTGGAGATAGGATGACAAGCCTTTGATTGTTCTGAGAACTAGCCATACACAACACACGTTTTACATTAGCAAAGAAATTAACATGTGTCCTGCGGTCTGCTACCCTTTTATTACCCTAGCGGGAATAGCTTACCTAATGTTTAGGAGGGAGGTATATGGTTTCATACGATGACCATATATCCGAACCGATGCTCCCGAAGTTATGATCTTCCTAGAGGCATCTGGAAGACGACTCTCACTACTGGATGAAAGCACGTTTCAAGATATGTTTACCTGATTGGAACGATGTTTAGAGAACACTACTCCTCGCATTCTAGTCACATATGCATATTGCTGCATAATGCTTTGATAGCTGAATATCAGAACTGGTCACTCCATATTCAATATTACTATTGGTATGTAGGCATTGGGACCGCATGTTCACACATAGTGGATCATGACGAAGAGATCGAAGACTGTCTACTGGTGGAGTGGGGACACCCTCAGATGAAATTATTACCCTAGCGGGGATAGCTTGCATAATTATGCGCGAGGTATATGCCACCATAGGGGAGAGCATATATCCGAACCCAAGCTTCCTGAGTAGGGACTTCTCGGAGGCATCTGGGAGACTACTCAGGAACCACAAAGAGTTCACGTTTCAAGATATGGCTAACTGATTGGAACGATGATTAGAGAACCAGTTCTCTACTCTTACTAATGCATACGCATTATGCATTGATAGATGAATGTTGGACTTGATCACTCCATATTCATGAAACTATTGGTATGTAGGCATTCAGACTGCATATTCCATTATAGTCTATTAGGACGAAGAGATCGAAGACTGACTACTGGTGGAGTGGGGACACCCTCAGAAGAAATAGCAGTTGGGAGATTCTCAGAGTCAAGCTGGGCAAGATTCAGGGTCAAACAGTATTCGCACTTTGTTCTGATGAAGTGAACTCTTAGAAAGATACTTCTTCACTAGAGAAGTCAAAGTAGCGTGAACAGTAGTATAAATAGTAGGGCTCTCCCCGATGGTTGAGAACATCATCAAGCAACGGAAAAGAGACCTTAATAATATTATAAGTTATTACGATATTCTTCTATTACTTTATCGAACAATTCTTCTTGAGCCTTCCTGACCTATATTCCGTTGTCTCGAATATCCTCGGCCTAGTTAGCCCAGAATCCTACCGTGTTAGCTATCCCGTAACAGAAATAGCAGTTGGGGAGATTCTCTGAGTTGAGCTGGGCAAACTTTCAGGGTGAAACGGTGTTTGCACTTTGTTCTAACGAACTGAATTGTTAAGAAAAAACTTCTTAACTAAAGAAGTCGAAGTAGCATGAACATTAGTATAAAGAGTGGGCCTCTCCCCCCGGGCTTGGAGAATCATCAAGCAATGGAGAATAGATCTTAACAATATAACAACTTAGCGAGTTATATTTTAACATATTGATATTTGACTACACTTTGTTACTTTACCTTTATTAAACAATTACCTATGAGCCTTTCTGACTATTAATCCGTTGTCTCGAATATCCTTGGCCTAGTTAGCTTGGAATCCTACCGTATTAGCTACCCTGTAACACCCTTCTTGTCAATTGGATCATGTGAGCGCATCTAACTTAAAGTTTATTTCTGGGTACTGACACTAGCACCTGCTTTATTACTAGTAGGATGTAGCAGGCTTTGGTTCCCTTTATTAGGATGTAGTAGGCCTGTGTCTGCTCTATGTGAATATAGCTGGCATGTGTTTGAAAACTCTGAAGCAATTAGGCACTGTTTCACTAGTACCTGTTACGGGGTAGCTAACATAGTAGAATTCTAGGCTAACTAGACCACAGGATATTTGAGGTAAGGGATTAATAGTTAGGAAGGCTCAGGCAAAATCGTTTGGTGAAGATAAAGAAATAGAGCATAGTCAAATATCTGAGAGTCAAATGTAAGTTACTAACTTGTTATATTGTCAAGGTCTCTTCTCTATTGCATTAGCAAAAAAGATTCTGCCTTATGTATTACATACATATCTTCATCAGTAAAAATTATTACATCCTTCCTGAGCATCCCGTGCATCAGACACTCAGGACGCTCAGAATGTTAACCATCACTCTGAACGGCATTCCTCATCCTACCCCTGCGTCCTCGACGTCCCGACGATGTCCACAGCCAAGCGTCCGTGTCTAGATGCCCTCAAACTCTCAGCTCTCCGGTATCCCGATGATCTCCTTCCTGTGCCTGCCTCATCATGGCGGAATTCAACTCCAGCCTAGCATCCGGAAGACTATCTTGATGCAACACAGCGATATTTGAACCTCCTCTGCATCAATGGCGATGTCTGGCTATAGGCTCCCAATGCGTTCCAAATAGCTCACATGTTCGTTGCGACGGCATCGTAATCGCTCACTTGCATACTCTCGATGGTGTCGTGATAGCACAAATATTCGAGACGCCACCATTAGTGTTCGTTACGGGGCGGGGCGGGGCGGGTTTTCACTCGCCAGGCCCCGCCCTTACACGGGGCCGGGGGGGGTATTTTTAGGGTAATCCCCGCCCCGCCCCCGCCCGGGGCCCACCCGCACTCATTCCCTGGACGGGGCCCCATTTGTTACCACCCATTTTTAGCGGGGACCCGTCCGGGGTATGGGTGGGGCAGGGGCCTGAGCGGGGACAGGGGCAGGGAATGCCGAAAAAGACACCCCGCCCCAGGCCGTTGAGCGGGGCGGGGCGGGGAAAAGGGCCGGGGGCCCGCGTTTTCCGGGGCCCCGTCCGCCCCGTAACGAACTCTAGCCACCATTCGTATTACAGACTGCCATTCACAAAAGCTTCGAGGTGCTGGTGCCCCTTGTATCGTAACTTTGAACCTCATCGGCATCTTGATATTCTATTATTACTAGTTTACTGCTGTGACCAGGGCGTCCACGACATCGTAGCCATGGCGATTCTACGTTTCAGAGCTCACGCTTAGATCTCGCTCAGAAATACATGCCAAATGGTCCTCATGGCTCCACAGATCGGCCAACCAAAATCTAATAGTCTTCATCAGCAAAAAAAAAAGGTTACACCCGGACACTCCTCGTGCTCCCTGTGCGTCCGGCGGTCCAGGCCCATATAACGTAAACTCCATCAACAAAAAGGTGGCCTGCATCTGATACAGTAGTGTTGCGTCCTGACTCTCCTGGCCTGGACTCTGCGTCCTGTGCGTCCTGTACTTATGCGCCACATCTGGTTGCGTCTGGTGCATCTGGAAACCCTTTCCTACACTGGGTGCCGTCCAGACACATGCAACCAAGCAACCCTGCCTCCCATGCATCCTGACTTAAACCTCAATACCATCGCACATCAGGATTCACCACTACCCCTGATTCTCCTTTCAGCCTGCTTTGTCTTCTAGTAGCCCAGTTGTGAGCAAGGAGTATTTCTTGGCAAAGAAAATATACTTGGGCCTGGCGCCTGGTGAGAAAGCCATCGTACCCTTAATCTTAAATTTACGCTAAAGACCCCAGGCCAGAGTCACACTGGCACTCAGAGTTCTATTTTCAGAACTTTCTCTTTGAGGGAGCCAAAATGCCAGCTTACTCCAGTCTGAAAGCGAGTGATAGCCAGAACACTCTCTAGTCTAGCACTCACTGGCAGGCTGTTCATGGAGGTTTCTCGGCACTTAGTAGCCCCCAACGCGACGCGACTGACCTAAACTCTTTCATCAACACACCCAACACCCACATTCCCGAGCACCAGCTGCAATACTCCATCCCATCCACTAAACGAATCCTAAATGTTATAACTGGAAGTTACTGGGCTCGCTGCCAGCTCCATACTGGTATAGGATTTATCCCTACAGGGCTATTATTCATGAAGTTACAAGGCTGGCGATCTTTGGATTAGAAGGCTGATTCCTCCACAACCGCTCAACCGATCCTGATTCTGTTAATGGGAGGTTGTTGGGCTCGACGCCAGCTATCCAACGGTATAAGGTACGTCTCTATCGCATCAAAACTCAGGAAATCGCTGTCTTCTGTGGAGAGGATCTTTATAGCAGCCATGGCGATATTTTACTCGACGGCAGATTACTCCACAACCGCTGGGCGGATCTTGATGCTCTTTGCGGGAGGCTGTTGGCCTTGACGCCAGCTTCCCAACGGTATAAGGTACGTCTCTGTCGCATCAGAACTCAGGAAATCGCTGTCTTCTGTGGAGAGGATCTTTATAGTAGCCATGGCGATATTTTACTCGACGGCAGATTACTCCACAACCGCTGGGCGGATCTTGATGCTCTTTGCGGGAGGCTGTTGGCCTTGACGCCAGCTTCCCAACGGTATAAGGTACGTCTCTGTCGCATCAGAACTCAGGAAATCGCTGTCCTCTGTGGAGAGGATCTTTATAGTAGCCATGGCGATATTTTACTCGACAGCAGATTACTCCACAACCGCTGGGCGGATCTTGATGCTCTTTGCGGGAGGTTGTTGGCCTTGACGCCAGCTTCCCAACGGTATAAGGTACGTCTCTGTCGTATCAAAACCCAGGATATCGCTGTCTTCTGTGGAGGGTGTATTAGGTATCAAGCTGGCGATATTTTACTCGACGGCAGATTACTCCACAACCGCTGGACGGATTTTGATGCTCTTTGCGGGAGGTTGTTGGCCCTGACGCCAGCTCTCTAACGGTATAAGGTACGTCTCTGTCGTATCGGAACTCAGGAAATCGCTGTCTTCTGTGGAGAGGATCTTTATAGTAACCCTGGCGATATTTTACTCGATGGCAGATTACTCCATGACCGCTGGACGGATTTTGATTCTGTTTGCGGGAGGTTGTTGGGCTCGCCGCCGGCTTCACAAGGATATAAGATTCATCCCTCCGCGATTTTTATTCATGATGTTACAGGGTCCCGGCTAGGGGGGGTTAAACTTGCCTGTGAACGGGTATTTTGCTAGAAGGCTTAGGCTGCTTATGAGTATCATGATGGGTGTTTCTATGTAGATTAGCCTGTATATTAGAACCATAGTAGAATAGTAGTAAATTTAATTCTTTGATATGATAGCATGAAATCTAGTATTGTGACCAAGGTGACCAAGGTCAGAAACTGGTAAAGGGGGGACCCTTGGCTTATCTCAGGAAGATATGGTACAGCGTCAGGTGGCATCCTGAGTATTAGGTGCTGCATCCGGTGCGTCCTGAGTCTTAGGTGCTGCGTCCGGTTGCGTCAGGTGAGTGGTGTGGTACTATGGTTGCGTCCTGATTCGCGATTGGCGTTCTGGCGTCCTGTGCGTCTGATGCACAGGACGCTCAGAATGCAAGCCAGAATTTTTGCTGATGTCACGTCCTGGGTGTGCAGTCTATTAGGGGGTGCTTGTGAACAGGGGTCCATACCGCCTGGACGCACTAGACGCAACCAAGGACTCAAAAGGTACCGGATGCAGAAAGGTTCTCCAGACGCAACCCGATAGGATAGTAGAATAGTGGAAGTACTCAGGTGTAACTGGCTATGATCGGATACCTGCTAAGTCAACAACTCTACCTTCGAGGACTTTGAATGAGATAGTGAAAACTATGGAGAATATCCAAATTGTCTGGAAAGATCCATCCAGTATTACTCATGTTTACTTATTTGACTCATTTAGATACTAAAATAGGTATATATTTATTAAAGCTAGTCTAGAAAATTGTAGCACTCTGTAGCTAAGAATTTGAAAGTACATGCTCGGAGAAATAAAGTACAAAAGTATGGATAACCCTTAAACCAGCGGTCGGACAGCATCGGGACAGGGTGCGTTGGAATCCGCCGCTGGAGGGGAATCGAATGGTATACGTTTCGAAGTGTCCGCATGGCTATAGAGGTCAGCAGGATGAAAAGGGCAGATATCTCGGGGGGCAGAGGTCTGCCAGAGTCAGGAAGGGTCTCATTGGAGTCCGCTTGGCGAGGGGAATCAAATGGTATAGGTCTCGAAGCGTCCACATGGCTATAGAGGTCAGCAGGATGAAAATGGCAGATAACTCAGCGGGCAGATGTCCGCCAGAGTCGGGAAGGGTCTCATTGGAGTCCGCTCGCCGAGGGGAATCAAATGGTAGAGGCCTCGAAGCGTCCTCATGCCTGTAGTACCCAGTAGCCAACAATTTGAAAGTACTTGCCCCGGGAACTCAAGTAGAAAAGTATGTATAGCCATTCAACCAGCGGTTGGACAGCAGCAGGACAAGGTCCGTTGGAATCCGCAGGTTGAGGGGAATCGAATGGTATAGGTTTCGAGGCGTCCGCATGGCTATAGAGGTCAGCAGGATGAAAAGGGCAGATACCTCAGCGGGCAGATGTCTGCCAGAGTTGGGAAGGGTGTCATTGGAATCCGCTCGCCGAGGGGAATCGAATGGTATAGGTCTCGAAGTGTCCGCATGCCTGTAGCACTCAGTAGTCAACAATTTGAAGGTACTTACCCAGAGAATAAAAGTACAAAAGTATGCATAGCCATTCAGCCAGTAGTCGGACAGCATCGGGACCGGGTGCGTTGGATTCTGCCGGTCGAGGTGAATCGAATGGTATAGGGTTCGAAGCGTCTGTATGGCTATAGAGGTCAGCAGGATGAAAAGGGCAGATATCTCCGCGGGCATGTGTCCGTCAGAGTCAGGAAGGGTCCCATTGGAGTCCGCTCGCCGAGGGGAATCGAATGGTATAGGTCTCTAAGCGTCTGCATGGCTATAGAACTCAGCAGGATAAAAAAGGCAGATATCTCAAGGGGCAGATGTCTGCCAGAGTCGGGAAGGGTCTCATTGGAGTCCGCTCGCCCAGGGGAATTGAATGGTATAGGCCCTGAAGCGTCTGCATGCCTGTAGCACCCAGTAGCCAACACTTTGAAAGTACCTGCCCGTGGAACTCAAGTCCAAAAGTATGAATAACCCTTCAACCATCGGTCGGGGAGCTTCAGGACAGAGTGCGTTGGGTTCCGCTTGGCTAGGGGAATTGAATAGTATTGGTTTCGAAGTGTCCGCATAGCTATACAGGTCAGCAGGGAGAAAAGGGCTGATACGTTAGCAGGAACATGTCCGCCAGAGTCAGGAAGGGTCCCATTGGATTCCGCTCGGCGCGGGGAATTGAATGGTATAGGTCTCAAAGTATCCGGATGCCTGTAGCACTCAGCAGCCAACAATTTGAAGGTACTTACCCAGAGAACTAAAGTACAAAAGTATGCATAGCCATTCGGCCAGTGGTCGGACAGCATCGGGACAGGGTGCGTTGGATTCTGCCGGTCGAGGGGAATCGAATGGTATAGGTTTCGAAGCGTCTGCATGGCTATAGAGGTCAGCAGGATGAAAAACGCAGATACCTCACCGGGTACTGGCTGATGTCTGCTAGAGTCAGGCAGGGCCTCATTGGAATCCGCAAGAGTCAGGAAGGGCCTCATTGGAATCCGCAAGAGTCAGGAAGGGCCTCATTGGAATCCGCTCACTGAGGGGAATCGACTGGTATAGGTCTCGAAGTGTCCGCATCGCTATAGAGGTTAGCAGGAAGAAAAAGGCAGGTACCTCACCGGACACTGGCCGATGTCCGCTCGAGTCAGGCAGGGCCTTATTGGAATCTGCTAGAGTCAGGAAGCGCCTCATTGGAATCCGCTCGCTTAGGGGTAATGAATAGTGTCAACCTGGATGGCAGAGCATGCCCCTCTCCGAAGGTTGATAATATTCAATACTTCCACTCATTCGACCATGAAGCCTGCTACGAGGTATGCAAGAACTTAGAAACCTTTTGCGAGTGTTGTTAGCACTAATCAAATAAGGGGTATGTTTTGGGTCGTTACCGGGACAATAGATGGTTAGTCATCCTATGTTTGGATCCTTTTTCGTCTGAACAGCCTTTACCTGGTGATAAAGTAGTCTGTTGTAAGTAGAGGCCATTTGGGGTCACAAGAGTTCCCCAATGCTGACCCTTATGGGTCACTTACCTTGGTGTTCATCCGGAGATTAGGGTGTGAAACAGACTATCCAGGTGCACTGGGCGGACAGGATGTGGGTTGTATTGCATCTAACAGACTAGGATGCAACTATTGTGCTGGGGCTATCGGAGGGCGGGCTGGGCGGACAGGATGCTCCAGACGGATTTCCTGAGTCTGGACGCAATGCCTATCCGTTCGGAGCAAACACTTTTTGAGCTGATGTTACATTTCCTGCAAATCAAATTCTATCAACTCAACAGTTCACATATCGCCACGTCTACAAAAAACTATTCTCTCCCATGCCTGAGTCACTTTCCTGTGAGTCGTCCAGGTTCAACGATAGCCGACTGGCAAAACCCGGGGTTGCTGGCCCCTCTTGTGCTTGTCCCAGCGTCACCTCCTGTGAGTTACCTAGGCTCACCGAATCTGAATCTAGTATCTGAAGCGCCTGGGCGAACGACGCCTGGTTGTAGCCAAACAACAGTTCGCTCCCCTGGGATGCACCTTGACTCTGCCGGTAGTGCTCTAAACCCCCGACATGATTGTTGAGAGGTGTCTGTTCCCATACAGCAGCATGTCTTGGATTCTGGCTGGATAGCTGATGCCTGGATGGCTGACGCTCCAGTTCGGCATGAACTGGGTCATGTTTGTCAGCAAAGCCTTCACAACTTTCCTGCATCATACGATGATTTTGCTAGATCATGTCTGTGATCGTCTCACAGAGATTCCTGAGCATGAGTTGCTGCATTGGCTGTGGTACTGCCCCCCAGGTGGTCTTTTGCCGTAAGAAAAGGTCTTGCAAGATTGGTTAGTCATCAGAACAAAAACCAAGGACGGGGGGGAAATTGAGGGTCTCCTACATCCAACTGCGTCAGGCTTGAAGTCTGGATGATCCTGATACACCCCAAGTCCTTATACACGTAGTTGATGGCACAGGATTGCACAGGTAAGACACACCATTGTACCATCAACACCATTGATGAATTCTGGGTCTATCATCCCAAGCTTTCTCTTGCTATTGAAATACTTAGCATAGATGGCGTCGGCAATCTGAGGTGCGAGGAACCGGAATGATATAGGCTGCATCCAGGTCATAGTTAGTTGTGATTGGAAGTCCTGGTTGGGCGACGGGCGACAGGCGGATACACACCTCATACACATTTGAGGGGCACATGAACCTGTCATCCTCGAGAAGGTATTCCACTCTGCGAGCGATGGTAGTGTGTTACGGGGTAGCTAACTCGGTAGGATTTCAAGCTAACTAGGCCGAGGATATTCGCGACAACGGATTATAGGTCAGGAAGGCTCAATAAGAATTGTTTTGATAAAGTAATAGAAGAATATCGTAATAACTTATAATATTGTTAAGGTCTCTTCTCCGT